>Ga0302319_10000411_pt1 | contig 96400 bp, 95 predicted proteins | sample Bog_T0_2_FD_203319 | JGI IMG/M metagenome (GOLD analysis project Ga0302319, IMG submission 203319) | Peat permafrost microbial communities from Stordalen Mire near Abisko, Sweden - Bog_T0_2 | ecosystem: Environmental > Terrestrial > Soil > Wetlands > Peat | place: Sweden: Abisko, Stordalen Mire... | reverse complement strand
ACGGTGATTTTGTTCGTCATCATTCCAAAAGGATTTTTTCCCGACGAGGACACGAGCCGGATTCAGGCCACGACCGAGGCGTCGCAGGACATTTCCTATGACGCGATGCGCGCGCACCAGCTTGCCGCGATGAAAATCGTCGCCGCCGACTCGAACATTGACGGTTCCATCTCGACCATCGGTGCCGGCACTGGCTCGGCGGTCTTGAACAATGGCCGGATGTTTTTCCGTTTGAAAGACCCTTCGCAACGGAAATTGACCGCGAACCAGATCATCCAGGAACTGCGCCCAAAATTCGCGCAGATTCCGGGGCTGAACGTCTATATGCAAAACCCACCACTCATCCGCGTCGGCGGAATGCAAAGCAAGGCACTTTACCAGTATAGTTTGCAGGACGCCGATGTGCAGGAACTTTTTCACTGGGCACCGCTCTTGACCGACAAGCTCGCGCACGAACCCGGTTTTCAGGACGTCACGACCGATTTGCAAATCGCCGCGCCGCAAGTCAACGTGGAGATTGACCGCGACAAGGCCGCCGCGCTCGGCGTCACGGCGCAGCAGATCGAAAACGGACTTTACGACGCCTACGGCGAACGGCAGGCGTCCACGATTTACGCCGACGTGGCCGAATACTGGGTCGTCTTTGAGGTGCTGCCGCAATTCCAGCTCGACCCCGACGCGCTCGCGCGACTTTACATCACCAGTTCGACGACCGGCACGAATGGCGCGTCCAAACTTGTGCCGTTAAGCGCCGTCGCCAAACTCACGCGCACCGTTGGCCCGACGAGCATTTCACATGTCGGGCAACTTCCGTCAGTCACAATTTCCTTCAACCTCGCACCGGGCGTTTCACTCGGAACCGCCGTCGGACAAGTGCAAAAAATTGAAGCCGATCTGACTGATGAAACCGGCCAGCACCTGCCTGCGACCATCACCGGCAGTTTCCAAGGCGCGGCGGCGGTTTTTCGATCGTCGCAGGCCGGACTGCTCGCGCTGCTCATCGTTTCCATTCTCGTGATTTACATCATCCTCGGAATTCTTTACGAAAGTTTCATCCATCCCATCACGATTTTGTCCGGCCTGCCGTCGGCGGGATTTGGCGCGCTGATCACGCTGATGATTTTTGGAATTGACCTGAACATCTACGGCTTCGTCGGCCTCGTCATGCTCGTCGGCATCGTGAAGAAAAACGCGATCATGATGATTGACTTCGCCATCAACGCGCAACGCGAACACGGCAAAAACGCCGCCGACGCGATTCACGAAGGCTGTCTGCTGCGCTTCCGCCCGATCATGATGACCACGATGTGCGCGCTCATGGCCACGCTGCCCATTGCACTCGGCCTCGGCGCGGGCGGCGAATCGCGCCGCGCGCTCGGCCTCACCGTCGTCGGCGGGCTGCTCGTCTCGCAATGCCTGACGCTCTTCATCACGCCGGTGGTTTATCTTTACCTCGAATCGTTCCAACAGCGTTTCAGCCGTAAAACCATCGCGCCCGGCACCCCTCCGGCTTCTGCCTGAAAAATCTGTGTTTCATCTGTTTGTATCTGTGGCTAAAATCTCGCCGCAATGGAATACGAAGCCGTCATCGGACTGGAAACCCACGTCCAGCTCAAAACGAAATCCAAGATGTGGTGCGGTTGCGCCAACGCTTTCGGCGCGGAGCCGAACACGAATGTCTGCCCGGTCTGCCTCGGAATGCCCGGCGTTTTGCCGGTCGCGAATGAAGAAGCGCTGCGGCTCACCGTGCTGACCGGTTATCTGCTCAATTGCACTATCCCGCGTCACGCAAAGTTCGACCGGAAAAATTATTTTTATCCCGACGCGCCGAAAAATTATCAGCTCACGCAATACGACCAGCCTTCCACCGCGCACGGATTTGTGGACTTTGAATTCAACGGCGGCATTGCTCGCGTCCGCATCACCCGCGCGCATTTGGAAGAAGACGTGGGCAAGCTCACGCATTTTGACCGCACCAGCGGCGTGGATTTCAACCGCGCCGGCGTGCCACTCATGGAAATCGTCTCCGAGCCGGACATCACGAGCGCAGACATGGCCTACGAATACCTCAACGCGCTCAAGGACATTTTGATTTACGGCAACGTGAGCGATTGCGACATGGAAAAAGGCATGGTGCGCTGCGACGTGAACATTTCCGTGCGCCCGGTCGGCTCGAACGAACTCGGCGCGAAGATCGAAATCAAAAACATGAACAGTTTTTCCGGCGTGCGCCGCGCGGCGGAATATGAAATTGAGCGTCAGATCGAAGTCATTAAAAGCGGCGGCAAGCTTATCCAATCCACACGCCGCTGGGACGACGTCGCGGGCGTGACCGAGGAAATGCGGACGAAGGAAGACGCGCACGACTACCGCTATTTTCCCGAACCGGATTTGATGCCATTCGCGCCGACCGATGCGTGGCTGGCCGATGTGCAAAAGCGCGTCGTGGAACTGCCGCTCGCTCGCAAGCAGCGTTTCATGCGCGATTATCAACTGCCAGCGCCGGATGCGGAAACGTTTGTGAACGACGTTGAGCTAGGGAATTATTTCGAACCGATTGCGAAACAGTCCAAGAATTCCAAAGCGGCTGCGAACTGGGTCATCAACAATTTACGCGCGCTAATGACATTGGAGGCGATGCACGATAAATATCAGAAAGGAGAACTACCTGCTCCCGATGGTTCAGTTCCAATAATTCGACTTGATCAACTTTGTTTTAAGCCCGAATTCATAAACGAGCTTGTTGAACTTGTGGACAGTAACAGGATTAGCAGCAAGATTGCACAAGACGTTTTTAAAGAAATGTTCAAAAGCGGAAAATCTCCCGCCGTCATCGTGCAGGAAAAAGGCCTAGCGCAGGTCAGCGACACCGGCGCGATTGAAAAATTCTGCGACGAAGCCATCGCCGCCAATCCGAATCCAGTGGCTGATTACAAGGCTGGCAAAGTCGCCGCGCTCAATTCGCTGAAGGGCCACGTGATGAAGATTTCCAAAGGCAAAGCCAATCCCGCGCTCGTCGGCGAAATTCTGGAACGGAAGCTAAAGGGTTGAATAACAAAGTAAAGAAGCAACAAAGTTTCGGACTTTGTTGCTTTGTTGTTTGATCTATTTTCCGTCCGCCCGATTCAATTCCACAGCATAGGCCTGGTTTGCGCCGCTCATGTTGCTGCGGAAGATGAGCCACTTCATGTCGGGCGAGAACATCGCGTTCGGTTCCAGCGCGTAGTCGTGCTTGCTCATGTTGACCAGTTTTTCGGAATGGAACACGCCGGTCTGGATCAGCTTGCTCGTGTCAATGTTGCCTTCGGAGCGATCCTCGATGAGTTCGGGCGTGAAAAGATAAAGCCATTTGCCGTTGTCGGCGTGGGCGACCATCTTGTCGTCGCCGCCGTCGCTGGAAAATAATTTGCCGTCCGGCGAGACGTTGAAATGCACGCCCCATTCATCGCGCTGCAAATGATACCAGGTGCGTTTGCCCGTCGCGACTTCGTAGCCGGCGACCCAGAAATCCTCGCCGCGCGGGGTTTGCAGGTCATACCAGATGGTCTTGCCGTCGGCACTAAAAAATTCATGGCCGGCGATTTCCATGATCATCGTGCGCTGGTGAACCAGCTTCAAATCCGAGCCGTCGGTGCGGATGGTCCAGATGCGGTCAACCTTGTGCCAAGGGCCTTCGTGGCAAAACATCAGCAGGTTCGGATCGGTCGGGGAAAATTGCAGGTGGCCGAGCCAGTCGGTGCAGCGGTTGAATTTTTTCGTCTCGCCGGTCGCGAGGTTGTAAAAGAAAAGTTCCATCGGATAATGTTTGGCGAGGCGTTCCTCCATCATTTCGCCTTTTTTGCCGCGCTGGATGTCCTGACTTTGGACGTCGTTGGAACGCCGGTTCGGACCACCGTCGAAATAATTGTTCGTGCCCCAATCGTTGCGCTCGATGAACGTGCCGCCGAGCAGCGTCTCGTCGGAGTTCACGGTGGAAACTTCCTGGCCGCGCGCGAGCTTCATGATTTCGCGGACGGTTTTGGTGTTCGGATCAATCGCGCAGACCCAGCGGTTCGTCTCGCCGTTCTCGATCTTGACGTTGACGCAATAAATCTGCCCCGTCTTGTGGCCGGCCATGATGATGTGCGTGTGGCCGGAGATGATATTTTCAACCGCGTGCGTCTGCAAATCCACCGTCGCGATGCCTTGCGGCGTGGTGATGACCATTTTTTTGCCATCCGGCGTGAACGGGTTCAAATTAAAATAAAGGCTCTCGCTGCCCGGCTCGGTGGAAAGTTGCACGACGCGATGGCCGGTGTCGGGATCAATCCACTCGGTCGGCGAATTTGCATCAGCCGCCCGCGCATTGCAGGCGAGCAGGCAGACATCCAGCAGCGCGGCGCTGACAAACAGTTTGAGGCGAAATGAAGTATTCATGATTTTTTGGTTCACCAATTGTCCGTGCGGAATTGCGCGGCGGGCAGGCCGGCGGCATTGAAAAGATTGCAGCCGTCGGGAAAATTCACCCAGGCGTAGCGCACCGCGACCGGCGCGGAAATTTCCGCACTGCTGACGATGACCGTGTCGCCGTCAATTTTCGCGTCGGCGGGAACAAATTTTTCATCCGCGTCCGCGATGGCAAACCAGTTGAGTGGCGCGCCGTTTTTCGCCACGAGTCCGCCGCCGAGGTGCGAAAATTTCACGCGGATCGCGCCGTCCTCGATTTTCATGGATTCATATTGCGGGCCGGAAAATTCGATCTGCCGGCCATAGACATTTGCCAGCGCGATGCGCGCCAGCCGGTCGCCGACATCCTGTTTGTTTTTCGGATGCACATTTTTTGCTTCGCCGATGTCGGTGGCGACGGCCATGCCGGTGTTTGGCAGCGACAACACCGTGGCCTGCGCTTCGCGGACGAACGGGCTGTTGCTCGCCGCCTGCTGGCCGGCGAGTTGGACGATGTAAAACGGAAAATCGCCTTCGCCCCAAAGTTCGCGCCAGTCGCGGATGAGCGCCGCCTGCACGCGCGGATAAAGTGCGATGCCCGCGCTGCCGCCGACGATGGATTCACCCTGATACCAAATCACGCCGCGAATCGCAAACGGGACGACGGGATGAATCATGCCGTTGAACAGGACGGTCGCGTTGTGCTGGTCTTGCACCGGATCGCGCGGACCGGTGTTGCGGCGACGCCTTGCCGGAGCGGCGTTGGTCGCGGAAACGTCTTCGGAACGCGGTGGCGCGACGACCGGCGGCGGATTGGTGCGAAAACTTTCCACCGCCGCATCAAAATGGTCGAGCAGCGGTTTCAACTTCGGGTCAGCCGCCATTGTTTCGCGATCAATCCACGATTCCGCCGTGCTCGCGCCGAACGCGAGCGTGACGATGCCCACCGGCGTTTTGATTTCCTTCTGCAAGTCGCGCGCGAAGAAATACGCGACGGCGGAAAAGGCGGGCGCGGTTCCCGGACTGCAAACTTTCCATTCGCCGCCAACTTTATTTTGTGGCGCGTAAGCTTTCGTGGCGGCGCCAGTGAACATGCGGATGAGCGGATAATTGGCGGCGGCGATTTCCAGCTCCTCGTTCGTGACGCCCGCAAAATACTTCACCTTTTTCGACAGGGAAAAATCCATGTTCGACTGGCCGGACGCGAGCCATACTTCGCCGACGAGGACATCTTCACATTTCAAATTTTCGATTAGCGATTGATGATTGCCGGTCACGGCCAGTTCGCGCGATTCCGCGCTCGCCTTCATCGGCTCAAGTTCGATGCGCCAATTGCCGTTCGCATCAGCGGTCGCGGATTTTTTTTGCCCGGCGAATTCGACCGTCACGGTTTCACCCGGTTCCGCCATGCCCCAGACCGGCACTTTTTTGTCGCATTGCAAAACCATGTGGCTGGTGAACGGACTCGCCAGCCGCACTTCAGCCCCGGCGCGCGACGCGAACATGCAGGCGAATAGAAAAATAATTACGCCCGGACGTTTGAAAAAAAACGGGGTGGTCATGCCGGTCAAGGCTGCGGCGGCAGCAGATAATTTTTCAGCGGACACTTGGTCAGCGCGCGCAGGCCTTCGATGACGGACGCGGCGTTCAGTTCCGCGCCCGCCGGGCTGGAATGCGTGTTGTCGGCGGTCGTGAAATACTTTGCCTTGATTTCGTCTGGCGTCAGGCCGGCGTAATGGCTCATCGAGATTTGGTTCAGGTTTATCAACGGCACATTTTCTTTTGTGGCGACGGCGGTGGACATCTCGACGTAAATGCTTTTTTCCACGTCGCCGGCGGTGACTGCCGCCTTCGGGCAATGCGGCACAGGCGTGCAAAGCACAGGCGTCATGCCCTTGGCCCGCGCGTCGGAAATATATTTGCGCAGATACCAGCCGTAAGTGTGAACGGTTTCCGGCTTTTTTGTGATGGGATTGTAAATATCCTTCGTCTCTTCGCCGAGGCTGCGGATGGAGCCGCGCGCGCGGTTCGTGTCATCCAGCGGGCCACCGTCGTTGTGGCCCATTTGAACCAGCACAAAATCGCCGGATTTCGCCGCGTCCAGAATTTTGTCCCAATAGCCTTGCGTGATGAACGTCCGGCTGCTGCGCCCGCCAAGCGCGTGGTTCTCGACGCGGATTTTGTTCGTGTCAAAATTTTTACCGATGACATCGCCCCAGCCGCGTTCGCCGCGACCGGGATTGTGCACCGTCGAATCGCCGACGATGAAGAGAATCGGGAATGCGCGGTTCGTGTCCGTGAGAAAACCGGACCTGGACGCGACGTCGCGCCGGGCGTCGAGGTTCGCGGAATTGTTTGGAGAAACTGGTTCGGCGGCACGCAATGAAATCGTTGCGACCGACAACAATGACAGCACAAGTTTGGTCGTGGGTTGAAAGGGCATGAGTGAAGGACGCTTCGGCAGCATAAATGGTTTCCATTTTTTTGCAAAACGCGGCGGGCGGGGCCATCCGCAAAATTGGCGATGCGCGATTTCGTTCAATTCGGACTTTTTCTGGGCGCAGACTTTCGCCATCATGCGCCGATGTTTTCATCCGAAATCAAATCCGTTCATTTCACCGGCATTGGCGGCACGGCGATGGCGTCCGCCGCCGCCGCGCTGCTCGACAAGGGTTTTGCCGTCACCGGCTCCGACCAGAACGTCTATGAGCCGATGGCGTCGTTTCTCGCCGCCAAAAAGATCCCGGTGATGAACGGTTATGACGAAAAAAATCTTTCGTACAAGCCGGATTTGGTCGTCATCGGCAACGCCATTTCGCGCGGCAATCCCGAGGCGGAATTCGTGCTCGACCACAAGTTACGCTACTGCTCGCTGCCGGAATTGCTGCGGGAATTTTTCATCCGCGGCAAACGCTCCATTGTCGTCAGCGGCACGCACGGCAAGACCACGACGACGTCGCTGCTGACGTGGGTATTTGAGCACAACGGGCTGAATCCGAGCTATCTCATCGGCGGCATTCCGAATAATTTTTCGCAGGGCGCGCGGTTCACGGACAGCGAATGGTTCATAATCGAGGGCGACGAATACGACACCGCGTTTTTCGACAAGCGCAGCAAGTTCATTCATTACCAGCCGGAAATCGCCATCGTCAACAACCTGGAATACGACCACGCGGACATTTTTGAAAATCTCGATGCCATCAAAAAAACCTTTTCGCATTTCATCCGGCTCGTGCCGCGCAACGGCCTGCTGCTGGGCAATGGCGACGACGAAAATCTCGCGCCGCTGCTGAACGTGACGCATTGCCCGGTGAAAAAATTTGGCCTCGGCGAAAACAACGCGGTGCAGGCGTTCAACCTGCGGTTCGGCCCGACGGCGACGGAATTTGAAATTCCCAGTTTCAAATTTCATCTGAACCTCGTTGGTGAATTGAACGTGCGCAACGCGCTGGCCGTCATCGGCGCGGCGAAGCATTGCGGCTTGTCGAACAAACAAATCCAGTCCGGGTTTGACACGTTCAAGGGCATCAAGCGGCGCATGGAAATCAAAGGCATCGCCGGCGGCGTCACGGTGATTGACGATTTCGGCCATCATCCGACGGCCATCCGCGAGACGCTGCGCGCGCTGCGCATCAAATACGCGAAGGAAAAAATCTGGGCGATTTTCGAGCCGCGCACGAACACGACGCGGCGGAATTATTTTCAGGCGGAACTGGCGGCGTCGTTCGTGGATGCGGATGGCGTGATTGTCTCCCAGGTCGCGCGACTGGAATTGCTAGCGCCGGAAGAGCGGTTGAACCCCGAAAAACTGATGCAGGACATCGGCGCGACCGGCAAGCCGACGGCGTATCTGCCGGACGCGGATGCCATCGTCGCGCACATCGCCAAAAGCGCGCAGGGCGGCGATGTGGTGGTGGTTTTCAGCAACGGCGGTTTTGGCGGGATTCACGGGAAACTGCTGGCGCGGCTGGGGCGGTGAAAACCAAAGCGCCTGAAATTTTTGCGCCAATTTGTTGGAAATGGGCGCCGCCCGGTAAAATGCCGCCAGCTTTTAATCAAATTTTTATCCTGTCTGCTTTGGTTGATTTATTGTGGCATGTGAATTGCGGCATGAATCGCATGGCTAAAAAAATTATCCAGCCGGGACAACTGCAAAACGCCGACGGTGACACCGCCGCGACGCAACGTCGCGCGCTGCCGCCCGTCAACTCGCTTTATTTCGTGCAGCCGCGGCCGATGTCGCCGCCCAAGTCCCTGCCCGTGCGGCGCCGACTGGAAATCACCATTGACCCCGAATCGCAGCGGCAAGTCAATCTGCCCATAAAATTTCTGGGCGGTGACTAAAACTTGGGCACACCCTCGCCGGCCGGCGGCACGGGAGTTCCCCACGCCTGATCCACGAACTCTATATTCTCGTAACCCGCCTGGTGCAGAAACAGCGCGAGTTGCAACTGCGCCTTCTCCTTCGCATCGTTCAGAATTCCTTCGCGGCGCGCGGCGCGCTCAATGTCGCCGACGGCCGTTTGCCGCGCGGTCTGTTCGAGGTCTTTGTCGAACTCGCGCATCAGCCCGGTCGTATGATCAATCACCTGCGTCTGCCGGTCGTCGAGATACGCGTCCGTCACCTGCGCCAGCGGGAGCCGGATGCGGATGGCCTTGCCGGAAATCCGCACGTCCCCCGGCTGAAGCCGCTTGAGTTCGATGCCCGCCTTCACGATGCCGTGCGCCAGGAGCAACACGCGGCTTTCGCCATACCACTTTACGTCGTCAAGGATGACGACTTTTTCCACGACGTATTTGACCGTGACCAAATCCGACAACGTCTGCACCTGCTGCACCACCGTCGCGGTGTTTTCCTCATGCACGCTGGAGGCCGGTTTCAAAATGTGCGCCAGAATAAAACCGAGCCCCGCGCCCACGATGAGCATGGTCGCCACAATCGCCGCCGCGAAGAGCTGTCGCATGGGCGGAATGTAACCCAACCCGGAAATTTGCAAAGCCGGAACCCGCCGGCGGCTTGCGGTTTTGGCAGCGCGCTGGCAATTCTGCCGCGTGAAATTCAGCGGCAACTTTTCCGTCATTTCCCAGATGACCGCGTCAGTTCAACCGTTTAATTCTGGGGTGAACACCCCATTGCCAGCGCGGATGGCGCGTTTTATTCTCACAGCATGAGACGTAAAAACCTTTCACAGAATCAGAAACCTGATGGCGCAACGCGGGCGACGGCGGTTGCCGGAAGCCTGCTGATTGGCGTACTGCTGCCGCTGCTTGGCGGCTGCGTGTCGCGGCCGATGGACGTCGGCCCGCAGGTCGCCACGGCGGATGACATGAACGTGGGTCAGCCCACGCAGCCGCCGCCTGAAAATCAAGCGGACGTCATTCCCTCCTGCCCCGGTTCGCGCGCGCTGTGGTATTTCATAGACGGACACTGGGATTGGCGCGGCCACTGGGTCTGGGTTGAGGGCCACTGGCGGACACGACCGCATCCGGGCGACATCTGGCTGCCGGGCAAATGGGTCCAGCAAGACAGTGTGTATGTCTGGCAAGGCGGCAAATGGCGTTCCGGCGCACCGGCGGATAAGGAATCCACCGCCCCATGATTATTCGCGACTATAGGCTTGCAACCGGCGCGACCCACGGTCGAAAAAAGTGCAAGGCCAAACCACGCAGTCAATGAACAAGCATTTTCAAAGTCCCGATGGTTTTATCGCCGTCGGAAAACCTGCAAAAAGAGGCCAGCCGAGCTGGGTTCGATGCGAGCATTCGATGTATTTGGCGGTCTTGGACGAATCTGGCAAATGGAAGTCGTTTTCCAACAACCGGGAATTGACTGATGTTGTCGAAGTAGAGGCCGGTTAAATTCAACTCATGATTTCGCCGGCAATTCAAAAATAAGATCCGCCGGCAATTTCACTTTCTTCGCGAAGCGGGCTGGTCGGCCTCGCCAGTTTTGATTTTTTTTCACGATGGGTTATTGTATCCGCCGTGTTGCTGATCACCGCCAACAAGTCGAGGCAGTTGCTACATGTCCGTTTCATCGGACTGGTGCGGGCGCAAGAAATGGCGGACGCGCGCGCGGAACTGGCGGCGGAAATGGGCAGGTTGTCGCCCGGCTTCCATTACCTGGTTGACTGCAGCCAGCTTGAGTCCATGGCGCTGGATTGCACGCCCGAAGTGGGCCGGGTGATGGAAATGGTCGCGCAAGCGGGCGTCGGTCTGGTGGTGCGGGTCATTCCTGATCCCAGCAAGGATATCGGGCTGAACATCCTGGGGATTTTTCACTACCCGGAGCAACTCAAGGTGATCAACTGTCAAAACCTGATGGAGGCGGCCAGGCTGCTTGGCCTGCCCTGAAAACAGCGCGCATCGTCCGCAACAAAATCCACCGGCAGCAGCGGAAATTTTTTTGCGACGGTTGGTAAATTGGTTGAGGCTTTTTCCAGCCGGCTTCGCAAAATGGCACGACAGCGTTTATTCGCCCAACAATTGTTTCAACTTCGGCTCGGTCGCGTTCGCCCAAATCCGGTAGCCGGCCTCGTTGGGATGCAGATAATCCGGCATGATGGTTTTGGAGATGGAACCATCGTCCTCAATAAACTGCGAACCGAAGTCTAGGTAGAAAATATGGCTGCCGTCGTCGAGCCGGGCGAGTGCCTGGTTGACCTCCAGCAGCCGACCGCGCTGCGGGCTGAAAGTTTTTCCGCGCGGGAAAATGCCGAGCAGCAAAATTTTGGTGTCCGGCTGGCGAGTGCGAATCTGGTTCACGACGGCGACGACGCCTTCAAGAATATCGGCGTCCGTGTAGGTATCAGAGCCATCCTTGTTCTTGCCGGAGTTGTTCGTGCCGATCATGACGACGGCGACCTTCGCCTTGATGCCATCGAGTTGACCCTGCTCAAACCGCCAGAGGACGTGCTCGGTGCGATCACCGCTGACGCCGAAGTTGATGACTTTGCGCTTGCCATAAAATTCCTGCCACACATTCGATCCCCGGCCTTCCCAACCCTGCGTGATGGAGTCGCCGATGAATTCGATGTCATAATCGCCCGCAGCTTCCTTGGCGCGACGCAGCACGAGCGACTGGCGGTTGGTGATGCCGCCGGTGCGCGGAACGGGAATGATGGCGGCATTCAGATGAACTTCCGGCGCGGCATTGGTCGCGGCGACGGCGGGCAAATTGGTTTGAGCCGCCAGCGTGAATTGCGAGGCAAACAACGCCGAGGCGAGGACAAAAAGGAGATTCAACTTCAAAGATTTCATGCGCGGAAAATGACAATTGCATCCGGCGGCGTCAATCTTTCTGTTGCAAAGCTAAAATCAGTTTGCGCGAAGAATTCTTGAACAAAGGCGTTCTAGACAGGACAGGCGGAAGGTGAGCGGCAAAAATTACAGACTTAAAACTGAAATCAGCGGGCTGAAATCATCGGCGGAACCAAGCCGCCATCGGCGTCAGGCTTATTTGCTGCCGTAATGAAAACCGGCTTCATCTTCGTAACCGACCGGAACCTGGCTCTTAATCATGTGAGCCACTTTCGCGATCAGGGCGGCGAAAACCAGATTGATCACCGTCGTAACTATGAATGATGTTTTATGCATACACCGGTTTCATAGCAGCCGCGATGCCAACCCAATCGCCATGTCTGAAAGCTGTTTCAAAAATTTGAGGACAAAAATGATTAATTCGATGGAGGCCAAAAACAACGAATTAACCAATTAAAAATCGAAATATTTTATAAAGTTAACGATACAGTAATTTTTATAATGTTTCAGCTTAAATTTTAATTTTCACCTAGTTTTACAAAGTGTCCTTTCTCAAGACACTATTGGACACTGCTTGAGACACTGCGATTCACTTTCCGCTTTTGCAAATGGGATACAAAAACTAGACTGCCCGCATGATTTTGCCCGGATTTCCTGTCCAGCGTCCGCGCCGGCTGCGCACGTCGCCAGCTTTGCGTCGGCTCGTCGCGGAAACGGCGTTGAATGTTTCGCAACTCGTCCTGCCGCTGTTCACGCGCGCCGGGAAAAAACTCCGGCGCGAAATCGGCGCGATGCCCGGTGTGTTTCAATTTTCGCCGGACGAGATTTTGCGCGAGGCCGGGCGCGCGCACCAGCTCGGTGTCCCGGCGATTTTGCTTTTTGGCATTCCTGATAAAAAGGACGCGCAGGCGAGCGGCGCTTACGCCAAAAACGGCATCGTGCAGCAAACGGTGCGGCTGCTGAAAAAAGAACTGCCGTCGCTGCTCGTCATCACGGACGTGTGTTTGTGCGAATACATGAGCCATGGTCATTGCGGCGGCGTGTCTCACGGAAAAATTTTGAACGACCCGACGCTGAAAATTCTGGCGCAAACCGCATTGAGCCACGCGGCGGCGGGCGCGGACATCGTCGCGCCGAGCGACATGATGGACGGCCGCGTGCGCGTGATCCGCGATGCACTGGACAAAGATGGTTTTTCGGAAACGCCGATTATGTCTTACGCGGCAAAATTTGCATCGGCGTTCTACGGGCCGTTCCGCGAAGCCGCCGAGTCTGCCCCACAGTTCGGCGACCGGCGCAGTTACCAGATGGACGCGGCGAACGCGCGCGAGGCGTTGCGCGAAGTCGCGCTGGACATTCAGGAAGGTGCGGACATCGTCATGGTCAAGCCGGCACTGGCGTATCTGGATATCATTCAGCGCGTAAAAAACGAATTTGGCCATCCGACCGCCGCTTATTCCGTCAGCGCTGAATATTCCATGATCAAAGCCGCCGCCGCGCGCGGCTGGATTGACGAGCGCGCGGTGACTTTGGAAAGTCTGCTGGCGATGCGCCGCGCGGGCGCGGACATTCTCATCACTTACGCGGCGGCAGACGTGGCGCGCTGGTTGAAAGAATCGTAATCATCGTCATCATCATTCTCGATTTTTGAGGATGAGGATGGTGATGAGTAAGAAGGCAACTTGCTTTTGCGTTTGCCATGTTCCTCTGGGCAAGCTAGGCTGCGCGTTCGTTTTTCACTATGATTGGAACAATTCGCAAACATTCAGCGTGGCTGTGGTGGGTCATTGCCGGCCTCACGATCATTTCTTTTGTTGTCTTCATGGGTTCCGGCCCCGGTCGCAACGGCGGACGCGGTGGCACAGGCGATTTTGGCACGATTTACGGCCGCAAAGTCACGGCGCAGGAATATGTGGAGGCGCGCAATGCCTTTTACATTTTTTACCGGCTGCATTACGGCGAATGGCCGGACCACGCGAAAAATTTCACCGACAGCGACCGGGAACGCGAAACTTACATCCGCATTTTGCTGGATCGGAAGGCCACCGCTCTGGGCGTCCACGTCAGCGACGACGTGATTGTGGCCGCCGCCGGTGAAATGTTGCGCACGCTGGGTCGCAACGGCCAGCCCGAAACGATGGACCGGTTTGTCAATGAGGTGTTGGCGCAGGAAGGTCTGACCGCCGCCGATTTCAAACGGTTTGTCAGCCAGGATCTGACCATCCAACAACTGGTGCAGGTGATGGGTTTGCCGGGCGCGCTGATCACGCCGCAGGAGGCCGCCGCGTTTTACCAGCGCGAGCATCAGGAACTTTCCGTGCAGGCGGTTTTCTTTTCCGCGTCAAACTATCTGGCGCAAATCGTAGCCACGCCCGGTGCCGTCGCGCAATTTTACACGAACTATCTGGCCGCCTACCGCCTGCCCGACCGCGTGCAGGTGAATTACGTCGCCTTTGAACTTTCAAACCATCTGGCCGCCGCAGAACAAAAAATCGGCCCGACCAATCTCGACAGCCAGGTTGAAGCCATTTTCCGCGATCACGGCATGGACGCCATTCCGGGCGCAAAAACCGCCGACGAGGAAAAACTTAAAATCCGCGCTGCACTGATCCGGCAGGAAGCCGCCGTTGAGACTCATAAGGCAGCCAATGATTTTGCCGGCTCGCTGTTCACCAACGACCCGGTGCAGGCGGACAATCTGGTCGTCGTGGCCAAAAAATTTGGCATCCCCGTCCACAGCACCGCGCCATTTTCAGCCAGCAGCGGCCCGGCGGAATTCAGCGCGCCGGACGAGTTCATCAAGGCGGCTTTCAGTCTGACCACGGACGATCCGCTCGCCGGGCCGGTGGCCGGGCCGGACGCCATTTACGTCCTCGCGCTGGCCGGACAATTGCCCAGCGAAATTCCGCCGCTCGACCAGATTCGCGCCCGCGTCACTCAGGATTTTCAGCAGCGTGAAGCGGCGTTGGCGGCGCAGCGCGCAGGAACCAATTTCGTGACGGCGATTCTGCCGCGATTGGCCGCCGGCAAAACTTTCGCCGCCGCGTCCGTCGCCGCCGGTTATTCGCCGGAGGTGCTGCCGCCGTTTTCATTGAGCACGGGCGAGCTGCCGGAACTCGGCGACCGCGTTGAACTGAATTTGCTCAAGCGCGCCGCGTTCACCACGTCGGTCGGACACACGAGCGGCCTCGTGGAAACGGACGACGGCGGCTTTGTCCTGTTCGTCCAGTCGCAACTGCCGCTCGATCAGGCCGCGATGAACGCGCAACTCCCGCAGTTCGCCAGCCAGCTCCGGCGCGGGCGGCAGAACGAGGCGTTCAACAACTGGCTGCAGGCCGAGGCCAGCCGCGAACTGCGCAACGTTCCGGCTTTGCGCCAGCAGGCCGACGCCGCCCGATAACCGCCGTGAGCGCGGTCATCAAACTTTCGTCGCCCGCCACCCGCGAGTTTTGGGAAATTCCCGTTCTCTTCGAGGACGAGCATTTGCTCGCGCTCGACAAGCCCGCCGGTTTGCTGACGTTGCCCGAAGCCGATGTGGCCGGTGCCGAAACGACCGAAGCCGGGCGTCCGAGCCTGATGAAGCTGCTGCACGCGGCCATCGCCGACGGCAAACCGTGGGCACGCGAACGAAATCTGACTTACCTGAACAACGAGCATCTGCTCGACGGCGGCACCAGCGGCGTGATTCTCCTCGCCAAAAACAAAATCGCGCACATCGCGCTCGCCGACCTGTTCGGCAGTGACAAGCCGCAGCGAAAATTTCTCGCGCTCGTGCGCGGCAACCCGGTCGAAGAACCGTTTGAAGCCAGCGCCCGCATCGCGCCGCACCCGGTGAAGCCCGGCCTGATGCGCGTGGACAAGGACGACGGCAAGGCGGCCAAGACCAAATTCACTTTGCTCGAAAATTTTCCACGCGCCGGCTATGCGCTGGTGAAGTGCGAACCCGTCACGGATCGCCCGCACCAAATCCGCGTCCACTTGAGCCATGCGGAACTGCCGATTGTGGCCGACGAACTTTACGGCGGAAAAAAACTCTGGCTCTCGCGCCTGAAAAAAGATTTCCGCCTGAAACCGGGCCGCGAGGAGCGTCCGCTGCTGTCGCGCGTCGCGTTGCACGCGAAGGAACTCGTTTTGACGCACCCGGTCACGCACGAAACCGTGACCATCAAAAGCGATTGGCCGAAAGATTTGAAAGTTGCCGTGAAATATTTGCGCCAGTTCGCAAAATAATTGGCGGTCAACCCACCGCCCAGTTCAGGATCGCCTTTTGCACATGGAGCCGGTTTTCGGCCTGCGTGAAAATCGTGTCGGCGTTCGCCTCGAACGTGTCCGCGTCAATCTCCTTGCCGCGATACGCCGGCAGGCAATGCATCACCAGCGCGTCGGGCTTGGCGAGCTTGAGCAGTTCCTGATTGACCTGATAACTGTCGAACGTCTTGAGCCGCGCGGCGGTTTCGGCCTCCTTGCCCATCGAAACCCAGACATCGGTGTAGACCAGGTCTGCGTCCTTCGCGGCTTTTTCCGGTCGGTCGGTGCAGGTGATTCTGCCGCCGGCGCGGGCCAGGATTTCGGCGGACGGCTGGAATTTTTTCGGCGCGGCGATGCGCAACTCGAAACCCAGCTTGCCCGCCGCGAAAATCCAGGATTTCGCCACGTTGCACGCGCCGTCGCCGATGAAGGCAACGACCTTGCCCGAAATCAGCCCGCGTTTTTCCTTGTAGGTGAAAATGTCGGTGATGATCTGGCACGGATGTTCGTCGTCGGTCAGCGCGTTGATGGTCGGAATGCCGGAGAACGCGGCGAATTTCTCCACGTCCGCCTGCTCAAAGGTGCGGATGACCGCGCCGTGAACCATCCGCCCCATCACCCGCGCGGTGTCCTCGACAATCTCGCCGCGACCCAGTTGAATGTCGTTCGCGCTCAAAAACATCACCTGCCCGCCCAGCTCGCGGATCCCGACCTCGAACGACACGCGGGTGCGCGTGGATGACTTCGCAAAAATGAGCGCCCAAGTCTGGCCGTTCAACGGCAGCCGGTCGCGCCGCGCCCGCTCGCGCTTCAGCACGGTGGCGTCGCGCAGGATTTTTTCAAAATCCGCCACCGACAGTTTTTCCAATGACAATAGATGTTTCATTGCTCAAATGATTTCGGGAATTCCGCCCAAAGAACACTTTTAACCAATGCCGGGCGCGGCGTCACTTCTTTTTGCGCGCCGGTTTGCGCGCCGCGTCCGCCGCGCGCCAGAGATACCACGCCGCCGTCGTCGCGTGCGGATGCCAGCGTTTGCCGTGCGCGCGCAGGGCTTTTGGCTTCGGCATGGCGCGTTTTTTGTAAGCGACGCGAAAACCATTGCGCACGCCAAAATCGTCGGCGGGCAGAACATTTTCACGGCCAAGCTGGAAAATCAAAAGCATCTCCACCGTCCAGCGCCCCACGCCGCGCACCTCCGTGAGCCGCAAAATGATTTCCTCGTCCGTCAGCTTCACGATCTCGCGCGAAGTCGGCACGACGCCGGACAGCGCCTTTTCCGCGATGTCGCGGATGGCCCGGATTTTGGCGAAGGAAAATCCGCAGGCGCGGATTTGCGCGTCGGTCACGTTCGCCAAATCCGCCGGCTGCGGAAACCGGCGCTTGGGAAAAAGTTTTTTGAACCGCGTCAAAATCGTGTTCGCTGCCGTGCCGTTGAGCTGCTGGTGCGCGACCGCCTGCACCAGCGATTGAAACGGTGAGCGCCAGGATTCCGGTTTCAATTCGCACGCGCCAATTTCAAGAATCAACCGCGCCATTACCGGGTCAACGGCGGACAAATGTTTCAGCGCGGCGGGAGTCATAAAAAATCACGCGAGCGATTTCACCACTTCCTCAATCGTGGAAATGCCCTCGCCTGCCTCCTGTGGTTTCAAGTTAAGCGCGGGCAGCAGGCGGATGATTTGAGTTCCCGCCGGAATCGCCAGCACGCCTGCCGCGTGCAGACGATTCGTAAATTGAATCGCCGCCGATTTGTCGCTCGCGGCTAACGCGGGAATTTTTTCCGCCAGCTCGAAGCCGAGCATGAAACCAAAGCCGCGTGCGTTTTTTAGCACGGTCGGATACGTTTTCACGAGCCGCTCCAATTCGCTCTTTATCCATTCGCCAAGTTTGCGCGCGTTTTCATCCAGCTTTTCAGTTTCGATGACTTCGAGAATTTTCAGCGCGACCGCGCACGCGAGCGGCGTGCCGCCAAACGTCGTCGCGTGTGTGCCCGGCCCAAGCAAATCTTGAAACGGCGCGCGCACCCAAAATGCGCCGATGGGAAAACCGCCGCCGAGCGACTTCGCCATCGAAAGTCCGTCGGGCAGAAATTTTTCGCCGTCCGGAACATTTTCCAAAATGCGCTGGAAGCTCTGGAATTTTCCCGTGCGATAATGGCCGCACTGCACGCTGTCCATGAGCAGCAGCAGTTTTTTTTCGTCGCACAACGCGCGCAGGCCGAGCAAATATTCCGGCGTCGCGGGCGTGACGCCGCCTTCGCCTTGCACGCCTTCGATTAAAATGGCGACGGTCGCGGGCGAAATCGCATTGCGTGCCGCCGCCACATCGTTGAACGGAATGTGCCGGAAGCCGGGCGTCATCGGCTCAAAACCTTTTTTGACCTTGTCCTGTCCGGTCGCGGCGATGCCGGCGAGCGTGCGGCCGTGAAACGAATTCGTCGCCGTCAGAATTTCAAACCGGCCTTCGTCGTGGCCGAATTTCCGCGCGAGTTTGAACAAGCCTTCGTTCGCCTCCGCGCCGCTGTTGCAGAAAAAGACTTTACCGTCGCCAATGCGTTTTACGATTTCCGCCGCGAGTTTTCCCTGCGGCTCGGTGAAATATAAATTGGAAACGTGGATCAGTTTTTTCGATTGCTCGACGAGCGCCTCGGTGATGGCCGGGTTCGCGTGGCCGAGGCAATTCACGGCGATGCCGCCGCCGAGGTCGAGGTAGCGTTTGCCCGCGACGTCAAAAACGTAACTGCCAGCGCCGTGGCTCAAGACGAGTTCAAAACGTCCGTAGCTCGGCACGACATTTTTCGCAAACAGCTCGCGGACGGACGCGTAGTCGTTGCGGACAATCGCTGGCGGCGCTGGAACAATTTCTTTCATTTACGATATTTGATTTGCGATTTACGAGCTGGTTTGAATCTCGGAAGTCGCGCGTAAATCGTAAATCGTAAATCGTAAATCACAAAACGATTTCCGTGCCGTTGCCTTTGTCAGTGAAAATTTCCAGCAGCACTGAATGCGGCAGGCGGCCGTCCACGAAGGAAACTTTTTCCACGCCGGATTTGATGGCGGCGACGGCGCTGTCCACTTTCGGAATCATTCCTTTGTCAATCACGCCGGATTTTTTCAGGTCGTCCACTTCGCTCGTTTGCAAATGTGCGATGACGGTTGAAACGTCTTTCGGGTCGCGCATCAAACCCGGAACATCGCTCATGAAGACGAGCCGTTTGGCATTGAGCGCGATCGCGCACATCGCGGCGGCGACATCGGCGTTGCAGTTGTAGATTTTTCCATCTTCGCCGCGCGCGGTCGGGCTGATGACCGGCGTGTGGCCGCACCAGATGGATTCTTTCAACGGCGCGACGTTGACTTCGATGACTTCGCCGACGTAGCCGATGTCAATTTTCTGGCCGGGATTTTCCTTGTCGTCGAGCCAAAGTTTTTTGCATTTGAAAATGTCCGGCCCGGCGAAACCCACGGCTTGGCCGCCGAGCGCGTTGATGGTTTTGACGATCTCGGGATTGATCTCGCGCGACAGCACGTCATCCACGATTTGCATCGCAGCCTCTTCGGTGACGCGTTGACCTTGAATTTTGCTGACGCTCAATCCAGCCTTTTCCATTGCGCGGTCAATCGCTTTGCCGCCGCCGTGGACGACGACGGGATTGATTTCCACCGCTTCGAGAAAAACGATGTCGCGTGCGACGCCGTTGCGGATGCTCGCGTCGGGCGAGTCCATGAAACTGCCGCCGTATTTCACGACGAAGGTTTCGCCGGAAAATTTCTGGATGTAAGGCAGCGCTTCGAGCAGCGTCGTGGCTTTGGCGATCAAATCTTGCATGCTCTATTCGTAAAAGAAATTTGCGGCGAATGAAAGCGCGATTCGTCACGGCGATTTCACTTTCAAGGACGCGCTGGTTTCTCTAAATTGCCGCCATGTCCGAAATCGTAAAGTTCGTCAACAACGGCGCTTCCGGCATCACGCCCGCCATCGCCGAAAAAGTCCTGCGCCAGTTGCCGCAGTGGAAACTTGAATTCACCCAGATTAACGCGCCGCATTTTCCGCACCTCGTGGATCAGCTCGAATTTCTCGCCGACGCCGTCGAGGACGCCATCGAGGGCGCCTACAAGGAACTGCCTTATGCGGCGATTGCGCAGGCCGTTTTTGCACTGGTCTATGCGCACAAAAAAATGGGCATCATTTTGGAAAGCGTCTGGGAGATGGGCCGCGCGGACGATTCGAGCGTCGTACGCGCCGTACTGATCCAAAACGAAAAAGCCTTCGCCATCTACGCCAGTACGCAGGGCGTGGAATGGCAAAAAATCACCAGCCAGCCGTAATCCTTTTTTCCGCGATGCCAATTCCCGTCGTGATGACCATCATCGGCCCGGATCGCACCGGCCTCGTGGAATCCGTCGCGCGCGCCGTGGCCGAGCACGGCGGAAACTGGCTCGAAAGCCGCATGTGCCGGCTCGGCGGCGAGTTCGCAGGCATTTTGCGGATTGAAATTCCGGAGGAGAAAAAAACGCTCCTGCTTGAAGCGCTGCAAAAAATTTCCGGCCTCAACGTCGTCGTTCAATCCGGCCACACTGCGGCCACCAGCGCGCCAGGCCGGCAGACCAAACTGGAAATTGTCGGCAGCGACCGGCCGGGCATCGTCCGCGAAATAACCAGCGCACTCACGCGGGCAAACGTGAACGTCGAGGAATTTTTCAGCGAACTCGTCAGCGCGCCGATGTCAGGCGAAACTTTGTTCAAGGCCAGCGCACGCTTGCAACTGCCTGAAAACTGCAATGTCGCCGCGCTGAAAACGGATTTGGGAAAAATCGCCGCCGATTTGCTCGTGGATGTTTCGTTTGCGGAATTGTCCACACAGTAAATTTTCAGGCTTTTTGGGCCGCCAAATTTTCCGGCTCTGTGGCTTTGCCGGCGAAGATTGAACAGAAGGTTGCAAAGGCAATCATCACACTGCCGGTCAGCCAGCAACCAATCCGATATAAATCATCCATTTTACCATCCAAATTGACGCTGGTAGCACCGTGATTCAAAACGGCCACAAGATTTTGTTGATAGAAATAATCTGAAATCACCGGCGTCATCACAATCAGTCCGCCCATGATTATTAAAGTGACTGCAACTGGTGTTTTCATAGTTATTGGTTTTGTTTCAGAGCTGCAACGCCGTTTATAAACCCGGCTTCCGATTTTTCAAGCTCAAACTTTCACCTTCAATCACGCCGGTTTTGATTTACCCTTCGCCCGATGTTTGAACTTCTCAAAACTGACACGCACACGAAAGCGCGTCTGGGAAAATTGAGCACGACGCGTGGCGTCATCGAGACGCCCGTGTTCATGCCCGTCGGCACGCAGGCCAGCGTCAAGGCGCTTGATCCGCGCGAACTCAACGAGATGGGCACGCAAGTCATTCTCGGCAATACTTATCATCTCAATTTACGTCCCGGACTTGACGTGATTCGCGCCGCCGGCGGTTTGCACAAATTCATGAATTGGGAAAAGCCAATTCTAACCGACAGCGGCGGGTTTCAAGTTTTCAGTCTCGCAAAAATTCGGAAGGTGAAGGAACACGGCGTTGAATTTCGTTCGCACTTGGACGGTTCGCTTTTATTTATCGGGCCGAAAGAATCCATGGAAATCCAGCGCGTGCTCGGCTCGGACATCGCGATGGTTTTTGACGAATGTCCGCCGCACGACGCGCCTGCGAAGGAACAGCGCCTCGCCGTCGAACGCACCATCCGCTGGGCGCGCGAATGTCGCGAACAGCCGCGTGCCGACGGCCAGAAAGTTTTCGGCATCGTGCAGGGCGGCAGCGACGCCGCGTTGCGCGAACAATGCGCGAAGGCACTTGTGGTAATGGAATTTGACGGCTACGCCATTGGCGGCGTAAGCGTAGGCGAACCGGAACCGGAAATGATGCGTGCCATCGAACTAGCCGAGCCGCATCTGCCTGCGCACAAGGCGCGTTACGCGATGGGCCTCGGCACGCCCGCGCAGATGGTCGAGCTGATCGCGCGCGGCGTGGACATGTTTGACTGCGTGCTGCCCACGCGCATCGCGCGCACCGGCACGGCGGTGACGCACACCGGCGCGTTCGGACTCAAGGGCGCGAGCTACAAAAGCGATTTCAGCCCGATCGAGGAAGGCTGCGAATGTTACGCGTGCCGTACGTTCACGCGGGCGTATCTGCGCCACCTGCTGCGCGCGAATGAAATCCTCGGCCTGCGCATGGTAAGCGTCCACAACTCGCACCTGTATCTGAAAGTGATGACCGAAGTGCGCGCGGCGATCGCGGCGGGGACGTTCGCGGATTACCACCGCAACTTCATCGCCAGCTACAAACCGTCGCAAAAAATTCTGGCCGCGCGCAAAGCGGCGAGTGATGAGCGGTAAAATCAAAGTCCGAACCAGAGCTCATCGCACCGCTTATTTTTTCATTCAGGTTGGCGCAACTGGGCGAGTTGTTCGTTCACCAAATTACGAGTTAGGGAGGCCGCTGCTCGCTTCGTAAAAGTGGCGCTCGAACAGACAAGTTATTTCCGGATCTCTGCCGATTTCCCGTGCGCGCCGAGGCCTTCGAGTTCGGCGAATTTTTTCACCGACTTCAAAGCTTTTTTGAGCGACGCGCGGTTGTATTCCACCACGCTCGTACGGCGCTGGAATTGATCAACCGTCAGGCCGGTGAACGATGTGCCCGCGCCGTCGGTCGGCAAAACGTGGCTCGGCCCGGCGACGTAATCGCCCATCACCGTTGGCGACCAGTTGCCCAGAAAAATCGCGCCTGCCGTCAGGATTTTTGCGGAAACTTTTTCCGGCTGGCGCGTCATCACTTCGCAATGTTCCGGCGCAAGCTGGTTCGTCAGCGCCACCGCGTCGTCCAGATTTTTCATCAAAATCAGCCAGCCATTGTTTTGCAACGCGCGGGAAATAAATTCCTTGCGCGCCAGTTTCGGCAATTGCTTTTTGATTTCGTTTTCAACCGCGCGTAAAATTTTCTCGGAAGTCGTGACCAGCCAGGTGCGCTCGTGGCCGGAACCGTGCTCGGCCTGCGCGAGCAAATCGGCGGCGGCAAATTTTGGATTCGCGGAATCGTCGGCGAGAATCAGCACGTCGCTCGGCCCGGCCAGCAAATCAATCGCCACGCGCCCGAAGATCAGGCGCTTGGCCATGCTGACGTAGGCGTTGCCGGGGCCGAAAATTTTCTGCACGCGGCGAATCGTTTTCGTGCCGTAAGCCAGCGCCGCAATCGCCTGCGCGCCGCCGACGCGGTAAATCTCCGTCGCGCCCGCCGCCCGCGCCGCGAACAAAATCGCCGGATTGATCGAACCATCCTTGCCGCACGGCGTGGTCACGACGATTTCCTTGCAGCCCGCGACTTTGGCGAGTGTGATTGTCATCAGGGCCGTTGAGACCAACGGCGCGGTGCCGCCGGGAATGTAAATTCCGACGCGCGTGAACGGATCAAATTTTTCGCCGACGCTCGCGCCGTGGGAATTTTTCGCCGACCAGTTTTTTCGCAACGATTTTTTGGCGAACGCGGCGATGTTTTTTTCCGCTTCCGCCACTGCGGCGCGCAGCGATTCATCCGCTTTCAACGAAGCATTAAAAATTTCCGCCTGCGTCACGGCGAGCTGCTCGGCGGAAAGTTTTGCGCCGTCGAATTTTTCCGTAAAATCGAGCACCGCATCGTCGCCGCGCACAAAAACGTCATGTAGAATCGCCTTGGTGCGCTGTTCGATTTCCGCATCGAACAAACTGGAGTCGGCGGAAACGTCGCGGAGCTTGGCGGAAAAATCTTTGTCGGTGTGGCGGATGACTTTCATGCCGTCAGGTTAGAAGGAATCGGCCATGAAGTCAAAACGGCGGCTTGTGGGGGTTCAAGGCTTCGGCTTAAATCATTGCCATGCGCAACCCAATCATCGCCGCGCTCGACGTGCCGACGGCGGAACAAGCCTTGAAGCTGGTGACTGAAATTGCCCCGGCGGTCGGCGCGTTCAAGATCGGCAGTGAACTGTTTACCGCCGCCGGGCCGGACATCGTGAAAAAAATCCGCGCGACGGGCGCTTCCGTTTTTCTCGACCTGAAATTTCACGACATCCCGAACACCGTCGCCAAGGCCGTGGCCGCCGCCGTGCAACTGGACGTGCAGATGCTCACCGTCCACACCAGCGGCGGTTTTGAAATGCTCAAGGCCGCCGAACAGGCCGTGCAGGAGGCCACCTGGAAATTGGGGCGCACGCCGCCGCTCGTCCTCGGCGTGACCGTCCTGACGAGCCTCGACGCGGGCGCGTTGCGCGAAATCGGCCTCGATGTGAACGTGGAATATCAAGTGCGCCGGCTGGCGACGGTCGCGACGAAGGCCGGCTTGCGCGGACTCGTCTGTTCGCCGCAAGAAGTGGTTAAGCTTCGCCAGCTCGTTTCGCCCGCGACGCAACTGGTCACACCCGGCATTCGCACCGGCGCGGAAAAAGCCGACGACCAGAAACGCACGCTTACGCCGCGCGAGGCCATTGCCGCGGGAGCAAACTGGCTCGTGATCGGCCGGCCAATTTACGCGGCGGAAAATCCGCGCGCGGCGGCGGAGAAGATTTTGGAGTCGTTGAGTTGAAAAACAAAGAAAACAAGGGACAAAGATTGTTCCGACTTTATTGCTTTGTTACTTGGTTGTTAAGATTATGAAAACCATCACCGTCGTCGCCACGTTTTAAGCCAGGCCGGGCAAGGAAACGGAATTGAAAGAAGCCTTGATCGGCCTGGTCGCGCCGACGCACAAGGAAGCGGGCTGCCTCAATTACGATTTGCACGCGTCACCCGAAGACCCGGCGAAATTTCTTTTCCACGAAAACTGGACGAGCCAGGCGCACCTCGACGCGCACCTGCAATCCGCCCACATTAAAGCTTTGCTGCCGCGCGTGGACGAGCTGGCCGTCGCGAAGCCGGAGATTAAAATCTGGGAGAAAATTGCGTAGGACAGGCGTCGCGCCTGTATCCTTCATTTTTAAGCTGGGGACAGGCGCGACGCCTGTCCTACTGGATGATTTCAACGACGAGCGGAGTTTTCGCCGGTCGTTTCGCGGTAATTTCAAAAGCCGTTTTCAAGCGCGCCACCGCCATTTTTGCCTGATGGGAATCGGCGGCGTGAATGCGGCAAAGGATTCCAGATTTTTCCAGACGCTCGCCGGGCTTCGCCATTTTGTCCACGCCAACGTCGTAATTGATCGGCAAATCTTTCGTCAAACGTCCGCCGCCCAAATCGCGGATGACTTCGCCGATGATGCGCGCGTCGCAGTTGGAAACGTAGCCGGGTTTTTGCGACTTCAATTCGACGACAACTTTCGCGGTGGAATCCAGCGCGAGTTTTTTGTTGAACGCTTTCAAGTCCGCGCCTTGCGCGATGAGCATTTCGTCCCATTTTTTGCGCGGCTCGCCGGAGTCCAAACATTCTTCCGCCAGCCTACGCGCGGCCGCGAGCGATTTTGAACTTTTGGTTTGAACCAGAAGATGCGCTGCGGAACCAATGACGAGCGAGCGGAGATCGCTGTAAAGTAGGGCAGGCTTCCAGCCTGCCCGCGCCGACGAAGTCGGCGAAGAATTATTCAAGTCGGACTGCTCGCGCTGGCGCGCTCGCTGGACAGGCTGGAAGCCTGTCCTACTTTCGAGACATTCAACGCTCTCCTTTACTTCGAGCCAGTTTCCGGCGGCGCGGCCGAGCGGCGTGTTCATGTCCGTCAAAATCGCGCGCGTGTTCGAGCCGCACTGGTTGCCGAGGGCGACCATTGCTTTCGCCAGCTTGCGCGCGTCGGTTTTGGTTTGCATGAACGCGGCGCAGCCGAATTTTACGTCGAGAATCAGTGCATCCAAACTTTCGGCGAGTTTTTTGGAAAGGATTGAAGCGACGATGAGCGGAATGCTCGGCACGGTTCCGCTCGCGTCGCGCAGGGCGTAAATTTTTTTGTCGGCAGGAACCATTTTGTCCGTCTGGCCGCAGATGACACAGCCGACTTTCTGGACTTGCGCGATAATTTTTTCGGCGGGCAGAAGGGTTTTGAAGCCAGGGATGGCATCGAGCTTGTCGAGCGTGCCGCCGGTGATGCCGAGGCCGCGACCGGAAATCATCGGCACGCGGAAACCGAGGCAGGCGAGCAGCGGCGCGAGCGGGAGCGAAACTTTGTCGCCGATGCCGCCGGTGGAATGTTTGTCCACGAGCGGGCGTTTGTCCTTGGGAAATTTCAGCACGTCGCCGGAATCGCGCATGGCGAGCGTGAGCGCGGTAGTTTCGTCGGTGTTGAGGCCGCGAAAAAAGATGGCCATGAGCAGCGCGGCCATCTGGTAATCGGGAATTTTTCCGGCGGTGAATTCGCGGATGAATTCCTGAATCTGTCCCGGCGCGAGAATTTTTCCTTCGCGCTTCGATTCAATCAAAGACAAAAAGTTCACGTCAGCTTTGGTGGTTTGCTAAAATAACCCTGCCAAACTTTCACTAATTCATCTTGTGATATGCTTTGTGGAATAGCTGCCTTTGGAATTCCATAAACTGCTTCATCATCAGAAAGCAAATGAATCCCATTCGTTCCATTCACTAATTTATCAATCACGCGCCAATTAATTTGCGTCTGCGACATCGGCGATTTAACCACAAAGGATTCCGCGTCCCAAGAAAGAGTGCGTATTGCACCAAACTTCTGTTGCCGAGCACGCGCTTGTTTTCTAATTCGCTTCGAAATGCTTGTGCGAGCAGTAAGTTGCCATTTCCAAGCAATTCCAAAACCAAATAAAAATCCAATTATTGCTCCAATTATTTCAATAAGGTGTTCTGTGGTTTTAGAAAAAAAAGTATCAACATCTGGAGTGCAAAAATTGGCGACAAGAATGGCAAGAAAAATTCCCCAAAGAACACAACGAGTCCACTTTGTTTCACGCAATGCAGAAATCCGCAAAGCAGCTTGCTCAAGAGCAAGTTTCTCTGCCATTTCAGGCGTTAATTGATATTCAATTTTGGTTTCCAATTTTCACCCCACAAACTTCTTCGCCGCGATGCTCGCGTTGTGGCCGCCGAAGCCGAAGGAGTTGTTGATGATGGCGTTGACTTTCATTTCGCGCGCGGTGTTGGGGACATAATCCAGATCGCATTCGGGGTCGGGCGTCTGGTAATTGATGGTCGGCGGGACGATGTCGTGCTTGATGGCGAGCGCACAGACGCTCATCTCCACCGCGCCCGCCGCGCCGAGCATGTGGCCGGTCGCACCTTTGGTGGAACTGACGGCAATTTTTTTGGCGCGTTCGCCGAAGACGCGCTTGATGGCCAGTGTTTCGCAGACGTCGCCCTGCGGCGTGGAGGTGCCGTGCGCGTTGATGTAGGAAATGTCTTCGATGTTCAAGCCGCTGCGCAGGGCCATTTTCATGCAGCGCGCCGCACCTTCGCCGTCGGGCGACGGGGCGGTCATGTGGTGGGCGTCGGCGGTGTTGCCATAGCCGGTGATTTCGCAGTAGATTTTTGCGCCGCGCTTTTTGGCGTGTTCCAATTCCTCGAGCACGATGACGCCGGCGCCTTCGCCCATGACGAAGCCGTCGCGGTCTTTGTCGAACGGGCGCGACGAGGTTTTCGGATCGTCGTTGCGCGTGCTCATGGCGCGCATCGCGCAAAAACCGCCGATGCCGACGGGCACGATGGCGGCTTCCGCACCGCCGGCGAACATCATTTTCGCCTCGCCCATTTTGATGGTGCGCCAAGCTTCGCCGATGGCGTGGTTGGCGGTGGCGCAGGCGGAACAGGTGGCGAAGTTCGGCCCGCGCAAATTGTAAAACATCGAGAACAGGCCGGACGCCATGTTGCTGATGAGCATCGGGATCATGAACGGCGAGAGGCGGTCGGGGCCGCGTTCGAGCAGGACTTTGATCTGGGCGGAGGTGGTTTCAAGCCCGCCGATGCCGGAGCCGATGATGACGCCAATTTCATCGCGGTCGAGTTTATCGAGTTCCGCGCCGGAATCCTTGAGCGCGGACCAGCCGGCGTAGATGCCAAATTGCGAGTAGCGGTCGGCGCGGCGGATTTCCTTGGGCGAGGGAAATGCGGGCGACAGGTCAAATTCCTTCACCTGCCCGGCGATCTGCGTGTCGAAGGGCGTCGGGTCGAACGCGGTAATTTTATCAACGCCGCTCTGCCCGGAAATGAGGTTGTTCCAGAAAACGTCCAGTTGATGTCCGACCGGCGTGACGACGCCCAGCCCGGTGACGACCACGCGCAGGTCGGAATGATTGTTTGCCATGGGAAAATGAAACGGGGCAGTTCAAGCTGTGTCCAGCCAAAACTGCCCCGTCGTTCAAGCTGAAATTACTTCTGCGAATCTTCGATGTATTTGATGACGTCGCCGACGCTCTGGAGTTTTTCGGCCTGTTCATCCGGCACTTCGATGCCAAATTCCTCCTCCAGCGCCATCACCAGCTCGACCGTGTCAAGCGAGTCGGCACCGAGATCTTCGATGAACTTGGCCTCCGGCGTCACCTGATCCGGCTTCACGCCAAGCTGTTCCACAATGATGTCTTTTACACGTTGGTCAATAGGTTTGTCTGCCATAAATTATTTAGTCTTTGAACTCTGTCTATCGCATGTCTGCCGGAACCGTCAAGTCCCGAATCAAAAAAAATTGAAATATTCCGTTGCCGCAAATTAAATCACATTACCATCCCGCCGTCCACCGTTAAAACTTGGCCCGTCACATAACGCCCCGCCGGCCCGGCCAGATACAACGCCGCCGCCGCAATGTCCTCCGCCGAACCAAAACTGCCCAGCGGAATCTGCTTCAAAATCGCCTCGCGCAACTCCGGCTTCAGCTCCGACGTCATGTCCGTCTCGATGAAACCCGGCGCAATCGCGTTCACCGTGATGCCGCGCCCCGCCAGTTCACGCGCCACCGATTGCGTGAAGCCGATCAAACCCGCCTTGCTCGCCGCATAATTGCTCTGCCCCGCGTTGCCGATCAAGCCAATGACGGATGAAATGTTGATGATGCGTCCGCTGCGCTGCTTGGCAAACGCGCGCGAAAACGCCTTCGTGAAAAAAAACGCGCCCTTCAGGTTCGTGTTCAGCACCGTGTCCCAATCCTCGTCGCTCATCCGCATCAGCAAACCGTCGCGCGTCACGCCCGCGTTGTTGACGAGAATGTCCACCTTGCCGCAGTCGGCGAGAATTTTCTCGGCAGCGGTGCTGACGGCGGCGGAATCCGAGACGTCCACCGCAAACGCCCACGCTTTTTTTCCGAGCGCGGCGATTTCATTGGCGACCTTCTCGGAATTTTCCTGCGTGCGCGAGACGCAGACCACGTTCGCGCCCTCAGCGGCAAATTTCAACGCGATGGCGCGGCCGATCCCGCGCCCCGCGCCGGTGACGACGGCGATTTGATTATCAAGCTGGTTCATAAATTATTTTTCAGGCACAGATTGAACACGGACTGAACACGGATTCAAAGAAACAAATTTTTGCTTGTGCGCCGACTCTAATGCCTTGCGGCTGCCGTGCGAAGGTATTTCCTGATGCGTGGAGCTACTGTTCGGGAGTTGATATATTTGGCGAGACAATAAGATGAAGTAAACCATTCACCAAGCCGCTTCGTTCCACGACTTGAATTGCATTGAGTGCAGACGATAGCTAAATTCTTGCAAGCCATCCGACCAGTAAAAGGGGCCAAAGCGATTGAGATGCTCAATTGTCGCCGCCTGGCGCCGATCACCAGTCACACTAACTTTTGCCTTCATCCTGCGACCGCAATAAGCATAAACTTTGAACTTCTTTCTGAGACGAGCTTCGACCTCTCGTGGAATTTGAAAACGATTTGCCATTTTGCTAACGCCAAATAACTGCGATATTTCTCACGCCAGTGCCATTACTATTACTTTCAAACTCGCCACATCAGCGACGTTCAGCATCGTCGCCGTTTTATCAATGCGCCTCATAAATCCGCTCAACGCCGTGCCCGGGCCGAGTTCGATGAACCGCGTGAAACCTTGCGCCAGCAAATAACGCATCGAATGTTCCCACAGCACTGACGACGTGACTTGCTCGACCAGCCGCGCAGAAATTTCCGTCGCGTCGCCGTGCGGTTGCGCCGTCACGTTGGAAATCACCGGAACCGTTGGCTCGGAAATTTTTATCTTCGCCAGTTCATTTTTCAATTTCGACTGCGCGCTGGCCATGAGCGGCGAATGATACGCACCCGCCACCGGCAATGGAATTGCGCGCTTCGCGCCTTTCGCCTTCGCCAGTTCCACCGCTTTGGAGATTTTTTCTGTTTCGCCGGAAATCACCAGTTGGCCGGGACAATTCAAATTCGCCAGTTCGACGCCGGCTTCCGCGCAAACTTCGAGCGTCAGCGTTTCATCCAAACCGATGATCGCCGCCATGCCGCCACGCGTCGCGTCACACGCTTCCTGCATGAAATTTCCGCGCGCACGAACCACGCACAGACCGTCCTCAAAACTCATTGCGCCCGCCGCAGTGAGCGCCGTGAATTCGCCGAGCGACAAACCGGCGGTGGCGTCAAATTTTAAATTCGGAATTTTTTCCTTGAGCAGTTCAAAGCAAACCCAGCTCACGAGAAAAATTCCCGGCTGCGCGTTTTCAGTTTTGGTCAGTTCGGCTTCCGGCCCGTTGAAACAAATTCCGGCGAGATCATAGCCGAGCACTGCATTCGCGCGGTCGAACCAGTTTTTCGCGGACGGAAATTTTTCGGCCAATTCCTTGCCCATGCCGACGACTTGCGCGCCTTGCCCGGCAAACAGTAGTGCAGTTTTACTCATAGAGTTGGAAAATAAAACACGACTTTCATCCACAAAGAAAGACTGTTTTTTGGCCACAGATGGGCACAGATCAGTTCCATCTGTTAACATCTGTGGCTAAAAAATTGCTTCGCGGCAGTGCCGTTTTGTTGTTCAATGACGCATCATGTTTTCGCACGTTGTCATTTTCTGGACCGACCCAGCCCAGCCGGACGCCGCCGATGCCGTCATCGCCGGTGGAAATAAGTTTCTCAAAAACATCCCCGGCCTCACGCATTTTCACATCGGTAAAATGGCCGGCAGCACGCGCCCGGTCGTGGATCAATCTTATCAAGTCGCGCTCAATACTGTTTTCACGAGCAAGCAGGCGCAGGACGATTATCAGGTGCATCCGCAGCATCTGGAATTCATCGCGCACTGCGTGAAGCCGTTCGTGAAAAAAGTTCTGGTCTACGACTTTGAGTGACGTAGGACAGGCGTCGCGCCTGTCTCTGATTTCATTTTTGATGAAGACAGGCGCGACGCCTGTCCTACGCCCTGGGATGAAATTTCCGGTGAATCTCACGCAACCGATTTCCCGTGACGTGCGTGTAAATCTCCGTCGTGCTGATGCTCGCGTGGCCGAGCAGTTCCTGGATCACGCGCAAGTCCGCGCCGTGTTCCAAAAGATGCGTCGCGAAACTGTGCCGCAGCATGTGCGGCGTCATGTTGCGCTCCATGCCCGCGCGGCGAACGCGATTCTTGATGTGCAGCCAAAGCGTCACCGCTGCGAACGGCGTGCCGCGCTGTGTCAGAAAAACATTCGCCGGCGATTTTGGCGTGACGAGTTTTGGTCGCCCAACCTCGATGTAACGATTCAACGCCTCGACCGCTTTTTTCCCGACCGGCACGACGCGTTCTTTGTTGCCCTTGCCGATGACGTTGATGAATCTGGCGTCCAGATGCAATTGTTCCAGCCGCAGGTTTTTCAACTCCGACAAGCGCAAACCGGAAGCGTAGGCCAGTTCCAAAATCGCCTGGTCGCACAAGCTTTCCGGCGTCTCGGGATTTTCCGGTTCGAGCAGTTTTTTGATTTCGTCGTTCGACAAAGATTTTGGCAACCGTTTCCAGCGGCGCGGCAGCGAAAGATTTTCCGCGATGCTCGCCGGCAGCAGTTTTTCGTTCTCGGCAAATTTATAAAACGCCCGCAACGCCGCGATTTCCAGATAGACACTTTCGCCGCTCAAGCGCTTGGTGGATTCCTTTGGCTCGTCGGCCAGCGGACGCGCGCGCTCAAATTGTAGAAACGCCATGACATGCTTCAGCTCAACCGATTTCCAGTCCGTAAGATTTTGTTTCGCCGCCCAATCGGTGAATTTGCCGAGCAACGCGGCATAGGTTTTCGCCGTGTTGTCCGACTGCCCGCGCTCGTGGCGCAGGTATTGCAGAAAATCTTCGACGAGCGTTTGCATCTTAATTACGGCGTGCCTTCCGCCAGTCTTCCGCCAAAATCGCCCAGCGTTCATGATCACGCCATTCGCCGGCGATTTTCAACAGCCGGCGCGAATAGCCTTCACGCGTAAAGCCCGCGCGTTTCACCAAGGCAATGGACGCAGCATTGTGCGGCTGGATGCTGGCTTCAATGCGATGCAGCCTCAACTCCCTGAATGCGAAACGCAACATCAGTCGCAAGGCTTCGGTGGCGTAACCCTGCCGCACATGCGGCGCGCCGATAAAATAGCCGACAATGGCGTTTTGCGCACCACGACGGACGATGTTGAATATGCTCATGTTCCCGACAATCGCGCCATCTTCGCGCCGGCAAATCAAAAAGCCAAAATAATCATCGCGCCCGCAGCGTTGCAGGTAATCCTTGAATTCTTTTCTGTCGTAGGGTTTGCCGACCAATCCGCGGAAAAACGGCTTGCTGCTTTTCATTAGGCCGGTGAACTCACGGAAATCCGCCGCTGCCGGAGGGCGCAGGAAAATTCTTTTTCCGCGCAGCTCAAGTTTTGGCGTGGCTGAAGGTTTGCGGTGCATCAGGTTTTGGTAATCAGTGGCTCATGCACTTCAGAATTACTCCGCGTTCGTGGCGCAGGTATTGCAGAAAATCTTCGACGAGCGTTTGCACTGCTTAATTTATCGTCCCCAAGCTGCAAACAGTTCGTCAAATGAAAGGAGCCTTGGAATAAAAAACACCTTGCTTTTGTCCCTTCGTAAATTTTCTTTTCTGACTGGCGGATTAAATACCAATCGCGGTTCACGCAGCAACAAGAAGCTGCACTTTATTTTTTTATTCCAAATCCATTCACGGCGCAAATCCTGCATGACTTTGCGGATTTGGTGGCTATTCCACCATTGCTTCTTACGATGTTTACAAACTCCTTCCTTGAATTCTCCCCATGTTGTGGCTTGGAAAACGTGCTCAACGCGCGCCACATAACTTATTCCAGTTGGTATGCCACGTTTTTGTCGGTTGATCTTGTCTCCAAAGTGTGGAGCAAAATACTGTGCCTCCGCCACCTTGTTGCGTTTTTCATAATGGCAGCCGTAAATTCGGCCTTTGATGAACAGTTCAAGCGAAACAGGCTCATCCTCATTGATTTCGCGAGCATAGATTTCAAGTGGTTCGGTTTTCTTTATCATGTGATGTTCCTCCAGATGTTTTATGAATTGTGTAGCTAGAAATTTGAAAGCTGGTGGAGCGGTTTTTGCGATTATGTCGAGGCAATCAGCTAAATCTTGCCAATGGACATGGCTTATTCCTGTTTGCTTGGTGTTTGAATAACCTAACGTCAACAATGCTCGCCAGTCAGCCTGATAGCGTTTCAATTGTGCAGATGCGTCGGTTGCATCCACTTTGGCTTCAATAACACCTAGCCCTTGCGACGTTTTTACAAAAATGTCAGAGCGTCCGTCTTCGTGATAATTTTCCAAACTAATTTCAAGCACATCGCCTTTGAAACCAAATAATGGCGCAAGCCGTTCGGGTTTCATTGACAACAAATATCCCAACCAAGCAGTCAGACGGGTTTCCTTTAGCGACTGGCCAAATGCGCCGAGCAAACTTACCACGATTTCACCGCCGCGCATCAGTTGAACCTCTTCCACTTTATTTATTTTGGAAGAGCGAGCGGATTTCATTGGCAGTGTTTTAATTTATTTCACTTGGCCTTCAAAGTTTTTTGCCCGTCAACTTTTCATACGCCTCCAGATACTTCGCGCTGGTTTTGGCGACGACGTCGTCCGGCAGTTTCGGGCCGGGCGGCGTTTTGTCCCACGTCAGCGTTTCGAGATAGTCGCGGACGAATTGCTTGTCGAAGCTTGGCTGGCCGCGACCGGGCGCGTATTGTTCGGCGGGCCAGAAGCGCGAGGAATCCGGCGTCAACACTTCATCAATCAAAATCAATTTGCCTTCAAATAAACCAAATTCAAATTTCGTGTCGGCAATGATGATGCCGCGCTGGCGGGCGTAATCGCGTCCGGCTTTGTAAATTTTCAAACTCAAATCGCGCGCCTGCGTGGCGAGTTCGGTGCCGACGATTTTGCACGCCTGCTCGAAGTTGATGTTTTCGTCGTGGCCTTCCTCGGCCTTGGTGGACGGCGTGAAAATCGGTTCGGCCAATTCGGAAGAGTCCACGAGTCCGGCGGGCAATTGGATGCCACAGACCGTTTGAGATTTTTTGTATTCCTTCCAGCCGCTGCCGGACAGATAGCCACGCACAATACATTCGATGGCGAGCGGTTTCGCTTTTTTCACGATCATCGAGCGGCGCGCGAGTTGTGTGGCAAACGGCTGCAAATTTTTCGGCAGCGGATCGTTCGCGCTCGCGAGCAAATGATTCGGGACGAGCGCGGAAAATTTCTCGAACCAAAAATGTGAAATCTGCGTGAGCACTTCGCCTTTGCGCGGAATGCCGTTGGGCATGATCACGTCGAAGGCGGAGATGCGGTCGCTGGCGACGAGCAGAAAACTGTCGCCGAGGTCGAAGACTTCGCGGACTTTGCCGGAGCGGACTTTTTTGATGCCGGGCAGATCGAGCTGCAAAATGGTTTCATTCATGGCGCAAAAGTTAAAAAATTTATGACAGAATTGACAGAATTTTCAGAATTCAAAAGTGAAGACGCGAAGACCAAAGGCAAATCAAAATTTTGTTAATTTTGTTAATCCTGTAAAAAAATTTAAGCTGCCGGGCGCTCGATTATTTTCACGAGGAGCGGGATGCTGGCCTTGGACTCGTTGTCCACGCGCACGTCCACGGAATACAGGCCGGCCTCGGCGAATTTTAATTGCTGGATGTTGATGATGAAGTTGCGCGTGAGAAAAGGCGCGTCTTCTGGCAACGCGACCGGCACGGGCAATTCGATGACCTGCATGATGGGCCGCCCATCGGCGTTAATGAAGTTGAGGCCGAGCTTGCGTTCGCCCTCGTCGTCGGGCTGGAAAGTGACGCGCAAGGCGACGGCGCATTGCGGATGCACGGCGGGCAGTTGCGGCGCGTAAATCGTGTCGAACGCGCCGAGCAGGTTTAATTTGCCGTTGTCGTCCGTCGCCGCGTCGCACAACACCGCCACTTGAATGTTCATGGCAAAATTAAGCCACGAATCTCAAGGATTGGCACGATTATCTTTCAATGAATTTTGCCGCTTGACATACATATAAAATCTATGTATCGTGTCCCTATGATTCGCAAAGAACTCGTTGCGGCCTCGGCTGAACCGCTGATTTTGTCGCTGCTCGCGAAAGGCGAGAGTTACGGTTACGCCATCATTCAGGAAGTTAAAGCGCGCTCCGACGGCAAATTGAATTGGACGGACGGGATGCTTTATCCGGTTTTGCACCGCATGGAACATCGCGGCTTGATCAAATCGCGCTGGGCGGAAAGTGAAACCGGGCGGAAACGGAAATACTACTCGCTCAAAAAGGAGGGCAAAACGGCCATGGCCAAACACCACGAACAATGGTCGCTGGTGCAATCCGTTTTGGCCGGATTGAAAAAGGAGCAATATGTTTTACCTTGAACAATCCATCGCGGAATGGCGGAAACAAATGCTCGCCGCCGGAATCAAAACGCCCGTGCCGCTGGAGGAATTGGAAATTCATGTGCGCGAGGAAATCGAGCAGCAGATGAAATCGGGTTTGAATGAAACAACTGCTTTCCATTTGGCCGTTCAAAAAATCGGGAAGGCAAACATGATTCAAAGTGAATTTCAGAAAGTGTCAACACCCGCCGATGTGCGCAAATGGAAAATTCGACAGATTGCGCTGATGCTTGCCGCCAGCGTGTTTCCGTTGTGGGTGGGCGGCATGATGCTTTTCAAAATTGGAAATTTTTCGCATCTGAATCCCCCTGAACGGATGTCGGGGCTTGCCGCGCTGGCCGTGTATTCATTGCTAGGTTGGAGCGGACGATTGAACTGCAGATTTTTCCCAGCAATTCGTTCCAAACAAAGCCGGGATTTTCTTGCCGGTGTCTTTCTTGTGCCGGTGATGCTCTGGTGGATTGTTTTTTTCAGGATTATTGTGCCGCGCTACGACTTCACTTCCGGCCAGCTTGTGGCGGCCTTTCTTTGGGGATTCGTGACGCCGATGGGATTGTCGATGGGTTTGATTTGGGGAATGGAAGCCGCCGCGCAAAAGAAAGTTGTGGCTGCTAATTTTTCAGGCAACCGAAGCTGATCGCGCCGATAGAAATTTTTTCAATTCTTCCGCCGCCTTGCCGCCGAAACCGGGGACGGCGGCAAGCTGTTGCAACGTGGCCGTCCGCAACCGTTGCACCGAGCCGAATTTTTTCAGCAACGCCGATTTGCGCCGCTCGCCGATGCCGGGAAAATCGTCCAGCACGCTCTCGGAAATTTTTTTGAGCCGCAACTGCGCGTTGTAGGAATTGGCCACGCGATGACATTCGTCGCGGATGCGCTGCAACAATTTCACCGCCGGATGATCGAGGCCCAAGCGCAGCGGCAGGTTTTTTCCCGGTAAATAAATTTCTTCAAATTCCTTCGCCAACCCGATGACGGGAATTTTTTCGAGGCCCAGTTTTTTGAGTTCGGCGCAGGCCGCGCTCAACTGTCCTTTGCCGCCATCAATCAAAATCAAATCCGGCAACGTAGGACAGGCGTCGCGCCTGTCTCCATTTATATTCGGAATTCTTTTTGAAATTTGAGACAGGCGCGACGCCTGTCCCACGCTTTTGACCGGAGTCCCGCGCCGCACGCGCCGGCTCGTTTCGTTCACGAGCGTTTGCAATTCCTGCGGGACGGCATAACCATCGTCGTCATTTTTTGTTTTTTGGGTCGGCGCGACGCTTTCGTTCAACAGCCGTGAATATCTGCGGCGAACCACTTCCGCCACGCTCGCAAAATCGTCCTGGCCCACGACGGTCTTGATTTTGAAGCGGCGGTAATTCGCGCGGTCGGGCCGGCCATTTTTGAAGCTCACCAGCGAAGCGACGGCGAACGTGCCACTGATATTGGAAATGTCAAAACCTTCGATGCGCAGCGGCGGCGCGGGCAAATCCAATATATTTGCGAGTTCGACCAAATCATTTTGCGGATTGATCGCCAGCGGCAAGGTGTAAGGCACGCGCGCAAATTTTTCCGTTTTTTTCCAGGTGTCGTTCAGGTCGCGGATGAGGTCGCGCAGGTCGGCGGCCTTTTCAAAATCGCGCAGGTCGGCGGCGCGTTTCATTTCCACTTCGAGCTGGCCCTGCATTTCGCGGCACTGGCCTTCGAGAAAGTTGCACGCGGCTTTTACTTGTTCCAAATATTGCTCGCGCGAAACATTACCGACGCACGGTGCGGTGCAATGTTTCAGATGCGCGTAAAGGCAATGCTTGTAATCCGCCTCGCCCGGCGTGAAGACGCGGCACCCGCGCAGGTTGAATTGTTTCCGCGCGAGCGCGACGGTGTTGCGCAAGCCGACGGAATTTACGAACGGCCCAAAGTAACGCGCGCCATCATCTTTTTTGAAACGCGTGAACGTGAAATTTGGAATCGGGTCGTTCAAATTCACTTTCAACATCAAAAACCGTTTGTCGTCGCGCAGCATGATGTTGAAGCGCGGCTTGAATTCCTTGACGAGCTTGCTTTCGAGCAGCAGCGCCTCGGGTTCGCTGCGCACGACGTGAACGTCAAAATCGTGAATCGCCTCGACGAGCGCGTTGAACTTCAAATCCCAGCCCATGCGCCGCGAGGATTGAAAATACTGGCTGACGCGCTTGCGCAAATTGAGCGCCTTGCCGACGTAAATAACGGTGCCGAAGCGATCCTTGTGCAGATACACGCCGGGCCTGTGCGGCACGGCGCTCAACTTTTTGCGGATGGTCTCGGTGACAGGCACGCGTAGAATTTCCACGCAAAGGCTCAAAGACGCAAAGAATTTTTAATTCCACGCGGGCACGAATCAACCCCTCTGCGAAAAATTTTGTCCGTGCCCATCGGTGTTCATCCGTGGTTAAATTTGTTGACGTGAAACCGATTTTTGAAATCTCCAGCCTGCGCATCGAGCGCGGCGGCGTAAAAATTCTCGACGGCCTTTCGTGGCGCGTCGAGCGCGGGCAGCATTGGGTCATTCTTGGCGCGAACGGTTCGGGGAAAACTTCCCTGTTGAGCGCGCTCACGGGGTATCTGATGCCGACGAGTGGCGATATTTTCTTGCTCGGGAAAATTTACGGCCAATCCGACTGGCGCGAGTTGCGGAAAAAAATCGGCCTCGTCAGTTCGTCCGTGCGGCAGATGATGGCCGATGACGAACCGGCACTGGAAACTGTCGCGAGCGGGAAATATGCGATGATTGATTTCTGGGGACGCATATCGCGCGCGGAAAAATCCCAAGCGCTGAAATTGCTGCGGCAAGTCGAGTGTGAATATCTGGCCGAACGTCCGTGGCGCGTGCTGTCGCAGGGCGAACGCCAGCGGGTTTTGATTGGGCGTGCGCTGATGGCGAAGCCACGCGTTTTGATTCTGGACGAGCCGTGCGCCGGGCTGGATCCGGCGGCGCGCGAACATTTCCTGCAATTCATCCAGCGGCTCGGCTCAAAGAAAAATTCGCCGACGCTGGTTTTGGTGACGCATCACGTCGAGGAAATCATGCCGGTGTTTTCACATCTGCTGGTTTTGAAAAATGGAAAAGTTCTCGCGACCGGGGGAAAATTTGCCGTGTTGAATTCGAAAGTTTTGTCGCAGACGTTTGGCGCGAAGGTGAAACTACAATCAAGGTCGAAACGCCATTCGATGGCCGTGCTATCGAGAAGCAGCGCGATTACCTGAAAAATTGGGACGGCGACACGCCGTCCCCCAAAAAATTCACGCTGCCACCAGAGGCAACACCGTTTCTTGCGCCCAGCCGAAAAGTTTTTTCGCCTTGATGATTTCAAAAATGGGCGCGGGAATCAGCTTGCTCAAACTTTCGTCGCCGGAATGGATTTTGGCGAGTACTTCGCCGGAATAAATCTTCAGCGCGTCGGCGTTATAGCTGGTGATGTTCTCGATAAATTTATTTTCGACGAGGTGCGCGTAGAGGTGGCGCAGGTGCGGCGCGACTTCCATGTTTTCGACGGTGATGAGCTGGCCGGATTTTTTGTCGAGCGAGGGATAGACGTAAAGTTTCGCGCCGTTTTTGAAAAGCTGGCCAAGCGATTCCATCAGGCCGCCGGGCAAATCCGTGTAAAATTTTTCGTCCATCACGTCGCGCAGGCGCACGAGGCCGATGGGCAGCGCGATGGGCTTGTCGGTCTGGCGCGCGAGGTAATTGACGAGGCGGTGGTAGCGGAAAAAATTGGAGATCAACACGGGCTTGCCGAGCGCGCCGAGCGTGTCCACGCGATCAAGGAAATCCTGGTGGTCAATCGCGTCGCCAATTTGCAACTGGCGCAGGGTCATTTCGAACATGACGACAGGCGGATCATTTTGCAACGATTTGTCGGCGACGAACTGTTCGCGCCCGCGTTCGAGCATATCGAGCATCGGGTTGGTGAGCGGACGGAAACTGCCGCGCTCAAGCAGCACGGGTTTTTTCCAAAGCAGTTCGCCGGGAATTACCGTTTCACCGTCGGCGGTGAACATCGCGGCTTCGGTGAGCCATTGCTGGACGAGTTGCAGCGCCATGAGCCGGTTGTCCACGCCGGTGAACGCCGGGCCGGAAAATTTGATCATGTCCACTTCAATGCGCGTGCTGGAAAGGTCGTCGAGCAGCGAGCCGATGAGTTTCGTCGGGTCGGTGGATTGATAAAATGCGCCGTGAATCAGGTTCACGCCGACGATGCCAAGCGCTTCCTGCTGGCGCAGCGCTTCCTTGTCGAGCGTCCGAACGTGAATGATGATAGTCGAAGGATCGCCGTGCGGATGGACTTGGAATTTGACGCCAAGCCAGCCGCTGCCTTCATCGCGCTTGGTGGCGACGGTGTCGGCGAAAACGAAGAAAGTGCATTTGTCGCCGCGCGCCTTGTCGAGCCGTTGCAGCAACAGATTAAATTCGAGGTCGAGCATCGCCTGCAAACGCGCGCGGCTGACGTAGCGTTCGGCCTTGCCGTAAATCGCGTCGCTCACGGCCATGTCGTAGGCGGAAATGGTTTTTGCAACCGTCCCCGACGCCTTGCCAACGTGGAAAAACCAGCGCGCGACTTCCTGGCCCGCGCCGATCTCGGCGAACGTGCCGTATTTTTTTGCGTCGAGATTGATCTGGAGCGCCTTCTGGCCGGTGTTCAATTTTTCGCCGTTCATAAATTTTTCTTCGCGCATCACGATACACAAATTTTGCCGCGTGTCCAATGCCGTTGAGAAAAAGGAAAAGACAGAATTAACAAAATTTTCAGAATTAAATTCTCCAGCAATTTTGTTAATCCTGAAAATTCTGTCTCTGCCGTTTTCACGGCGAAACATTAATTCTTTTGTCCGCGCAACTGTTTGTTATAATTGCAGCCATGTATCGGACGCAGGATTTACACGTCAAAGAAATTGTCCGGCTGCTCTCGCCGCGCGAACTCAAGGCGCAGACGCTGTCGCACGACGCGATCAACGCCACCGTCGCGCGCAGCCGCGAGCGCGTCATCCGCATTTTGCGGCAGGAAGACCCGCGCCTGCTCGTCGTCATTGGGCCGTGCTCGATCCACGACGAAAAAGGCGCGCTCGAATACGCGGAAAAACTGAACGCGCTGCGAAAGGAATTTGCCGACCGCATGGAAATCGTCATGCGCGTCTATTTTGAAAAACCGCGCACGACGATTGGCTGGAAAGGTTTGATCAATGATCCGCATCTCGACGGCTCGCAGGACATTGAAACCGGATTGAAAATTGCACGACGATTGCTTTTGGAAATCACCGGGATGGGTTTGCCAGCGGCGACGGAATTTCTCGACCCGATCGTGCCACAATACATCGCGGATTTAATTACTTGGGCCGCGATTGGCGCGCGCACGACTGAATCGCAGACGCATCGTGAAATGGCAAGCGGACTTTCCATGCCCGTCGGCTTGAAAAATTCCACCGACGGCAGTTTGCAGATCGCGATTGACGCGATGGGCGCGACGCGGCACGCGCACAGTTTTCTCGGCATCAACGAAAACGGCGAGACGAGCATCGTGCGCACGACGGGCAATCCGCACGCGCACGTCGTGTTGCGCGGCGGTCGCGCGAAGACCAATTACGACGCCGAGAGCATCCGCACGGCGGAGGAAAAATTGATTTCCGAAAAATTATTGCCGGTGTTGATGGTGGATTGCAGCCACGCGAATTCGGAAAAAAAATTTGCCAAGCAGGAAGATGTCTGGCGCTCGGTCATCCAGCAGCGCGTCGAAGGCACGCGTTCGCTGCTCGGTTTGATGGTCGAGAGCAATCTGTATGAAGGCAGCCAGCCGATCCCTGAAAATTTGAAAGACTTGCGCTACGGCGTTTCGCTGACCGATTCGTGCATCGGCTGGGAAACGACGGAGCGGATGCTGCGCTGGGGTTATGATCAAATGGCAAGCGTGAGGGCAACGGCAGTTTCAACGGCATAGCCGAACATGAGCAAAAAGGCTTACGACCCGATTGCGCCATGGTTCATTGCGGCAGAAGCGCTGGGTGAATTTATCGGCATTCGCTTCGGACGGATTCCGCCGGGAAAAAGTGACCCCGAATGGATTTTTCTCCGCCATGCTGATTTTGACGGAATCGGCGGCCTGGCGGAAATTCTCCGGCGCAACGGCACGCCATTGAGCCAACTGCCGCAAATCAAGCATGGGGCGCCATCATCGTTGCTGCCGCTCCTCAAAATGGCGCCGAAATTTTTGCTGCCGCACCAGCGCGTCAAATTGCGACCTTTCGACGGCGGGCGCATGTTGAGCAGCAAAATTCAACCTCCAAGTGCGGTGGCCTGGCATGTTTTTGACGAGCCGACGACCTTGCAGGCACGGCAGGCTTGCCGGAAGGCCGGCGTCACTTTGAATTCTTTTTTGCTGAACAATTTGACCAAGGCAATCCGCCCGCACTTGGAAGATAATTCCACGATGGTGCCGTGGATGATTCCGGTGAACCTGCGCGGCAGGGTGGTGCGCGACCGTGATACCGCGAATCATTCGAGTTACATCAGCGTGAAGGTTAGGCCGCGTGAAACGGTGCATGAGATTCACCGGAACATTTACGCGACGCTTGAACGCGGCGAACACTGGGCCAACTGGCATGGCTATTCGCTGGGACGGTTCGCCACGCACGGCATCAAGAAGTGTTTGATCGCAAGGGAACTGGCCACATCACAATGGAATCTTGGCGGCTTTTCAAACCTGGGCGACTGGGATCCGGAAAAGAAAGTCACGCAGCCGGCATCTGTGGGCGACTGGCTGTTTTGCCCGCCGGTTCTGCGGTTTCAAACAATCGGGGCGGGATGCATCACGTTTCAAAACCGGTTGAGCTTGTTGATTCAAGTACATCCCGAACTCACCACGGACTCCGCCATTCCCAAGGCGTGGATCCAGAATTGGGTCAAAGAAATCAAAATCGGTTTGTCCGACTGTTTGTCCAATCCTGCCGCTTCATCCCCGCACGGAACTTCAAATTAAAATTTGATCGTGGCAGAGACATTAAACGCGTTGTTAAAAATCTGGTAATTGCCGTCGGCGGAGGCGTTGTTGTCGTTATTGACCGTGCGTCCACCATTATACCCGAAATGATAGGCAGCGGCCCAATCCAAATGCTTGCCGTGATGGCCGAACCCGATGCTGCCTAATTGCAAATTGGCATCGGCAATGAGTGGATTAAAATTTTGATTTGGGCTGGAATTCTCGCTGTAGATGTAGCCCGCACTTAAAAAATAGCCTTTGCCAAGTTGTCGGGTAACTCCAAAGTCATATATGAAGCTGGACCGGTAATAAAAGTTAAGTGGAACATTGCCAAAGGCGGTTCCAGTAAATACGGCTTGCTGCACACTATTCCAGTCGGTCCAATCAAGGTCAAACTCAAGATTCCACTTGGCCGTCGGCCTGAAGGAAATACCGCCAACGACGAATTGAGGGAAATGCAACGTTCCGCTGGTGGGCGTGGCCGAAGCATACGGGTAAAACTGCGAGCTGCCATGGTAATTCATGTCAGTTGCATAGCGGTAATTAATTCCCAAAGACAACATCGGATGAGGTTGCCATAAAGCCCCGGCATTGAATCCGCAATCCCAAGCATCACCGTTAAATGAAAACTGGTCGGACGGGTTGATCGCAAAGACGCCTTGATCAATGGAGGCTTTGGAATAATTGATGGTCGGACCGATCCCAATGGAAAATTTCGGAGTAACCCGCCACGCTATAACCGGGTTGATGCATATGTACGTCAGGCTGCCTTTTTCAGCAACAGTTCTAAAAGGAGTATTATTGCCCCAATCTGCCGACAAACCGTAAGGCACATAAACCCCAAGACCGAAGGCAATCGGAAGGTTGGTCAAAGAGCTTACAAAATAGACTTGCGGCACTGGTTGGAAATCCGAATTTAAGTTCGCGGTGACGCCGCCCGGCGACGTATATTTGACACCGGGCGAGATGGCATATATGCCAGCCCGGAGATTTTCTCCCTCCAGTTGCGTAATTCCTGCCGGGTTGTAATAAATTGCCGAGGGGTTGTCGGCTGTGGCCGCGAAGGCGTCGCCGCGCGCAATGGCCTCCGGATCCTGGTTCGGCAGACGAAATCCCACCGCTCCGAGTTTGTCCGGCATCAGGCAGCAGGTGCTGACAACCAAAAGAAAAACCGCTGCAACCGTGTTTTTGAAACACAGTTGCTTCATGGCCTTGTTTAGTTTGCTTTGCATAAATATATTTTTTCTTACGTTTCGCGGAAACTGACTTTATTCTGGACAACGGTGTCCCGTCGCAATACAAGCCATACTCTCCAAACAAACCCATCCCGGCCCTGTGCCGTCGGCGCAAGGCCGATTCAAGCAACGACGATGCCAGCCGGAAAGTTTTCTCTCGAAGCCGATTTGAAAAATGGGAGATCCGTGCCTGCGATTATTGCCGGCGGTGAATAAACCCTTTGTCTTGGCGTGGAAAATGATTCACTCTGCCCGCAATGAGCACCGTTAAAAACGGCAACGGCAGCGGAACGAACGGCCTGTTGCATAATGCCAACAAAAAGACCGCCGCGACCGCCAACCCACCGAAGTCCGGCAGCAAAGAAAATCTGGTGACGTTTCGCACGCACGAGGGGCTCGAATTACGCGGCGTTCCGTTGCGCACTACGCGGCATTTGGTTGTGTTCGAGTTATACAACCCGAGTGCCATGCCACGGCTTTCCGAGGCATTGGAAAAATTCGCCATTGTCTTCCAGGAACGGACGATTTATTCCGGACGTGCCGTCGTTCGCAATTTGTTGGATGCCGGAAACAAGGTCGTTTGCGAGGCCACACTAAACGAAACAGATTGGACGGAAGTAGATTTGAGCCTACTGGAAAAATCCAACGAACGAATAGCGGAAGAGTTCAAAGTTTTTATCGGCGAATGGCAGAAGATTTACAAGGTTCTGCCCGAATTTAAGGTGGTCGTCGCCGACATGCAGACTTTTTTCCACGACCTGCGTCTATGGCTGGAGCAAGTCGAGCTTGGAATCCGATCCGTTCGCCCGCCCCTGCGTGATCAGCTCGAAATAAATACGATTGAAAGTCTGTCACGTCCCGTCGTGCAAGCCATTGACACTTTGATTGACCGTTTTGAGACCATTGTGGCCAAAATGGGTGAAGAAACGCATCCAGCGCACCAGGCGCACCTGCGACGCCTGCTCCACCCTTTTGTTTTAAGTTCACCCTTTGCACATCGGGCCTTCAACAAACCGCTCGGTTATGCCGGCGATTATCAAATGGTGGACATGATGATTCGGTCGCCAATGGAGGGGAACAATCTGTTCTCAAAAATCATCAACATCTGGTTGCTGGGGCAAACGCCAGCACAAGCACACCGCAATCGCGTCGTGTATCTCGAACGCCGGTTGATTGAAGAAACACTGCGCGCCAAAACGGAAGGCCGCATTTTGCGCGTCTTCAATCTGGGTTGCGGGCCGGCGGCCGAGATTCAACGTTTCTTCAAGGGTCAACATATTTCGCGGGCGGCGGACTTGACGCTAACCGACTTCAACGACGAGACACTCGAGTTTCTCCGTAAAAAACTGGAGGCCATCAAGCATTCGCATAACCGTGCAGTTTCATTCCGGCTGGTGAAAAAGTCCGTCAACCAAATCTTGAAGGAACGGGGGAAAATTGCGCGGCAGAAGCCGGCGGAGCAATACGATTACATTTACTGCGCCGGACTTTTTGATTACCTGTCTGACAGCGTTTGCAAGCAGCTCATGAATATTTTCTACGACATGCTTGCGCCGGGTGGATTGCTGCTGGCCACGAATGCCACCGATGCGCTGAACGCCTCCCGGCCGTTCCGTTATTCCATGGAATACATCCTCGACTGGCATTTGATCTATCGTAACAAAAACCAGTTTGCAGCCGTTGCCCCCGATCTGGCTGGAAAAGACGACACAACCATCTCAGCCGAGGCCACGGGTGCCAATCTGTTTCTGGAGGTGAGAAAGCCGAAAAATGCGTGAGCCTCAAAACAATTCGAAAGAAATCCGCGCAGCCTTTGTCGAATACGACCGGCAGGCAATCTTAAACAACATCATTGTGGGCTGCATGATCGGCATCGTGCTCACTCCATCCGGATCACTGCTGGACTACTATGTTTACAGGCCTGATTTTTATTATTTCTTGAAATTGCGACTGTTGTGCTCGCTGCTTATCTCCGTTTTCTGGGCAATCGTGATAACGCCGTTTGGACGCAAACATCCCCGTGAATTCGGCGTCCTGCTTGCATTCATCCCCGCGTCCTTAAATTCATGGATGATCTATGCAACGAACGGCGCGAATTCACCCTACTACGCAAGCAATAATCTTGTGCTGCTGGTCGTCGGACTGGTCTTGCATTGGACTTTTCTTGAAAGTCTGGTCGTGGTCAGCTTGGTGACGCTAATGTATATTTCCGCCTGCCTGCTTCACGGTGGAAATTCCACTTTGAACCTGTTGAACAACCTATACTTTCTAATCCTCACGGGAATAATTGTTGCCACGGGAAGCTATTTCCACAGCAAAACGCGTTTCAGTGAATTTGCGCTCCGCTACCAGTTGGACAAAAGCAAACACGAGCTTGAAGAGTCCAACCGGAAGCTGGTCGAACTGGACCGGCTCAAGAGCCGTTTCTTCGCCAACATCAGCCATGAATTGCGCACGCCGCTGACTTTGCTGCTCGCGCCGCTGGAAACCTTGGCCCAAAAGTTTGGCCAATCGGTGGACGACAGTTCGCGCGAGATGCTGCAGACGATGCAGGCCAATGGCATGAGGCTGCTCAAGCTCATCAACGATTTGCTTGAGCTGATCCGCCTCGAATCCGGGCGGCTGGAAGTCAAGGCCGAGCCGCTGGCGGTCAGCGAATTCCTCAACGGCCTCGCCAGCGCCGTCCGCCAGGTCGCGACCAACAAACGCATCACCGTCGAAACCCATGTGGACGCATCGCTCGACGCGATCCTGGCCGACCGCGACAAACTGGAAAAAATCGCGCTCAACCTTTTGTTCAACGCGCTCAAGTTCACGCCCGAGGGCGGACAAATCTGGCTGCGCGCGGAAAAACAGGGCGGACAATTTGTCCTCGTTGTAGAAGACACGGGCATCGGCATCGCCAAAAAAAGCCTGCCGTTTGTGTTCGACCGTTTCTGGCAGGAGGACGGTTCGTCGAAGCGGAAGTTTCAGGGCGTGGGCATCGGCCTCGCGCTGGTGAAGGAATTGACCAATATGCAGGGCGGCGAGGTGACGGTGGACAGTGATGAGGGCAACGGTGCGACGTTCACCGTCAGCCTGCCGCTGCAAAACGCCGAGCCGCCGCCGTTGAACGCGGATAAAATTAAATTCGCGGACGGCGACAGGCCGGTCGCGCAGGAGGAATGGCTGCAGAATTTGTATCGGCGCGCGGAACTTTTCCCGGCGCTGGCGGGCGGCCAGAGTTCCCCGTCCACCACGACCTTTGCGCGCAAAAGCACCCGCCCGCTGGTGTTGGTGGCGGACGACGAGCCGGACATGCGGAAATTTTTGAAGTCGCAACTCGTGGACAACTATGAAGTCATCGAGGCGGTGGACGGATTGGAAGCCGAGGAAAAAGCGCAGACATTTTTGCCGGACATCATCCTGCTGGATTTGATGATGCCGCACAAGGACGGTTTGCAGGTCTGCCAGGAGTTGCGCGATTACGCCTCCACCGCCGCGATTCCGATCATTTTGCTGACCGCCCGTGCGGATGAGGAGGCCAAGTTCGACGCGTTGCAAAAGGGGGCAAACGATTTTCTGGCCAAGCCGTTTTCGTCCATCGAGCTTCAGGCGCGCATCAAAAATCTCATTGACTCGCATCATTACCAGCGCAGGCTGACCAAGCAAAACACCGCGCTCACCTCTGCCATCGAGCAGATCAAGGAAACGGAAATGCAACTGGTGCAGTCCGAAAAACTCGCGTCGCTCGGACGCCTGAGCGCGGGCATCATTCACGAGATCAACAACCCGCTCAATTTCACGCTCACTGGTTTGTTTGCCTTGCGCAACAAGGGCAAGCTGCTCACGTCCGAGCAGCGCGTGGAATATGACGCCATCATCAACGACATCGAGGAGGGCCTCAAGCGCGTGCGCAACATCGTGTCCGACCTGCGCACGTTCACGCACCCCGGCGGCGGCACGGGCGAGCCGGTGGAGGTCGCGGAAACGGTCGCCGCGTCGCTGCGGTTCCTGGCCGGCGAGTGGAAGGACAAAGTTGAAATCAAACAAAACCTGCCGCCCGAACAGCTCATCTGGGCAAACCGGAACAAATTGATTCATGTTCTCGTCAACCTCGTGCAAAATGCGATTGACGCGCTGGCGGAGAAACAATTCACTAACGGCGACCGCGCGACCATCTGGATCGAAGGCCGCACGGAGGGTGACCGCAGCTTGATTTTTGTCCGCGACAACGGACCGGGCATTGACGCGCAGGTGGTAAACAAGATTTTTGATCCGTTTTTCACGACGAAAGAGGTTGGCAAAGGCATGGGTTTGGGTTTAAGTATCTGCTATCGCATCGTGCAGGGTTACGGCGGGCGCATTACAGTAAAAAGTGAACGCGGGAAATTCTGCGAATTCACGCTGGATTTCCCGGCCAAAGACCTGATTGAGGCCGAACCGCAAGCCAACCATGGATAATCTTTACGACTACAAAAAATTCGCGGTGCTTTATGTGGACGACGAAGAGAAGTCGCTCACGAATTTCACCCGCGCCTTCGACGACGTATTCCGCATCCTCACCGCGACCAACGCGCAGGACGGCCTCAAGCTGCTCGAACTGCACAGCGAGGAAGTTGGCGTGTTGATGACCGACCAGCGGATGCCCGGCGAAAAAGGCGTCTGGCTCCTGGAACGCGCGCGGCAGTTCCGCCCGCGCGTCATCCGCATCCTCGTCACGGCCTTTGCCGACATGGACGCGGCCATCGCCGCCGTCAACAGCGGCGCGATCTACAAATACGTCAGCAAGCCCTGGGATCCGCCGCAACTGGAGCTGACCCTCCGGCAGGCGCTGGAATTTTTCATGGTGCAGGCCGAGCGCGACCAGTTGCTCCACGAAAAAATGTCCGTGCTGCGGAACATGATGATCGCCGACCGCGTGGTCAGCTTGAGCCTGCTCGCCGCCGGCTTGAGCCATCAAATTCGCAATTCGCTCGTCGCCGTAAAAACCTTCCTCGACCTTGCGCCGATGAAAATGACCGAGGAAAAGGCGAATGTGAGCGGCCTGCGCAACCCCGATTTCTGGAAGGAATACCACCAGAATGTCCAGGGCCAGGTCGAAAAAATAAACGACCTGTTGCAAGACCTCTGGTCGGCCTCGGAAAGCAACGCCTCGACGCAATTCAGCGACGAAGTCCGCCTGCACGATCACGTCGGCGCGGCGCTGCTGGTGTTCAAGGATCAATTCGCAGCGCGGCGCATCGAAGTTGAAAACCTTGTTCCCGACTCGCTGCCAGCGCTGCATGTGGATAAGCCGAAATTCCAGCGGCTGTTTGAACTGCTGTTCAAGGATGAGCTGGCCATGCTGCCGGCGGGCAGCCGCATCGCGCTGTCGGCGGCATTGCACGAACATGACGGCAAGCCGGAAATTATTTTTCAGCTCACGGACAACGGGCCGGGCCTGCCGCAGGATGCGCTGCGGGTTGTGGTGGATCCGTTCGTCGTCAGCGGCAGCGTGCCGTCGGAATACGGCATCAACCTCATGGCCTGCTTTTTCATCATCCATCACCACGGCGGCCGGATTGAGGCCAAAAGCCAGCCCGGCATCGGCACGACGTTGAAGATTTTCATGCCGCTCCAGCCCAGTCCCGCCTCGGCTCCGACCGGCGAAACGGTGTTTCTCCAGCGGGCGTTGTTGAACCAGAATCTTTGGGGGGATCTGCTTGCCAAAGGTTAACCGTAATTTTTGGCCTGGTTGATTTTCATCCTCCTGTCACCAACTTTAGATTGACCTTTTGACCCGGCCGGTAGATTATCGTTGGTAAGTGAAAGGAACCGCGGAAACCCATTTTCAGATTGAATCGTGATGAAAACGATATTGGTTTTGTCTCCGTATCCAGATTTTTTCGAAACCATACGGGCCGCGCTAGTCCCGGAACAATACCGAGTCGTCCACCGGCTCAACGTGGACGAGGCGGAACCGCTGCTCATCCACGGCCTAGCTGGCGTATGCATTCTTGACGTGGATTTGATGGGCGTAGAAGGCGTTTGGGCCATCGAACGCCTCCGCCGCCGCGACGCCAAGTCCCCCATCATCGCCTACACCGCCCAAAACGAATCGGAATGGGAGGAAGAAGCTTTTCTGCACGGCGTCACGCACGTTTTGACCAAGCCCGTGCGTGCGCGGCTTTTGAACGCGCTGCTCGAACGGCTGGCCAACACCGCCGCCCAGTCCAGCCGCGCCAACCTTCAAGCTGCCACGCCCGACACCTCTCATTTTCTGCGGGCGGTCGAGTTGCCGCCGGACAACCGCTTTGTCGGCGCGACGCAAACGCTCGACGTGCTGCGCGATTTTTCGTCCATCCTCACGCACTCGCTCGACGCCGGGGCGATGCTGAAACAATTTTTGCAGTTCCTCCGCGAAATCTTGAGCGTCAACCGCGCCGCCATTTTCCTGAACCGCCCCTGCTCGCCGCTCACCGAGGTTTTGTCGCCGGAGGACGGACGCCGTTTGCGCTCCGCCGCCGCAATTGGCATTTCATCCGGCCTGCTGGAACATTTTGAACTCTCGCTCGACGCCGGCATCGGCGGCCAGCTTGCCCGGCTCGGCAGAATTCTCCGGCGCGACAGCGTCGAAGCCCGCACTGATGACGAGGCGCAAAAGGAATTTGAACTGCTCGGCGCGCAGGTGGCCGTACCGATTGCCAACCGCGATGGAATCATCGGCGTGGCTGTTTTCGACGGGCGCGTCACTGGCGAGCCGCTGGTCAACGCCGAGCTGGAACTGATTTTTCATTTGTTGGAGCAAGTCGGCCTCGCGCTCCGCAACATCTGGCTGCACGACCAGCTCGCCGGCAACCACGAGATGATGACCGACGTGCTGCGCGAATTGAGCAGCGCCTGCGTCGTCGTCGGTCGCGACCTCAAGGTGCTGCACGCCAACAAGGCCGCGCGCCGGCATTTTGGCCGCAAAAACCAGCGCACCGGCGAACTGGAATTCAGCGACCTGCCCCAGTCGCTCGGCGCAAAAATTTATCAAGTCTTGAAAACCGGCGCGGCGATGGAACCGTTCCGCTACGAACCGGAAAATTCCCCCGGCACCATTTACAACGTCAGTGTCGTGCCGTTCCAGCGCGGCAATTCCGCCGTGCCCGTCTCCGCCCTCCTGACCGCTGACGACCTCACACAGTCCGAACAGTTGCGGCGGCTGGAAGTTGAGACGGCGAATTTGCGGCTCATCAAAACAATGGCCGACCGGCTCGCGCATGAAGTCGGCAACGCGCTTGTCCCGCTGTCCACGCATCAGCAGTTGCTCGCGGAAAAATTTAACAACAAGGAATTTCGCGAGTCGCTCAACCAGGCGCTCACCGACGGCGTCAAGCGCATCACGCGGCTGACGAGCCAGATGCGTTTTCTCGCGCGCGAAGGCCACATCGAGCAGGAGGCGTTCGCCATCGAAAAATTGATTGAAGACGCCTATCAAGAGGCGCGCAAACATCAGTCCGCCGAGGCACCGCAGTTGAAATATGAAAACGGCGGCAAACCGGTCATCATCACCGGCGACCGCGCCGCATTGAAGCACGCCTTTTCGGAAATATTGCTGAATGCTTTGCAGGCGAATCCCAAATCCCCTGCCGTCGGCGTCAGCGTGCATACCGAGGCGGGCAACGGCGGGCAGGATTTGCAGATTGAGGTGGCGGACAACGGCACCGGGTTCACCGCCGAAGTGGCGCAAAACGCGCCATCCCCTTTTTTTACCACGCGCAACGTCGGCCTCGGCCTCGGCCTCACCGTCAGCCGCAAAATCATCGAAACGCATCACGGCAAACTGGAGATCGTCCCGGCACAGGCCGGCCACGCTGGCGTGATCCGCGTGTCCCTGCCGTTAGATCAGGAAATCACCACCGCCCCGTCCTGAGTTTTCCGAAAGCAAAAGCCCGCAGGCATTGACGCCTGCGGGCTTTGCGCTTGAAAATTGCGGCCTACGCGCCGTTGTCGCCGATGGCCTCGACCGGGCAGCCTTCCTTGGCCTCCTTGCAACGCGCTTCTTCTTCCGGCGTGGTCGGCTGCTTGTAGACGAACGAGTAGCCGCCGTCGTCATTGCGCTTGTAATTGTCCGGCGCGGTCTCGCGGCACAGGTCGCAGTCAATGCACTGGTTGTCCACGTAGTATTTGCCTGCGATGTTTTCGGGATATTTGTTTGCAACGTCTGCCATAAAATTAAATCAAATTCAGGCGTACACTATGGATTCAATTGCGCGCCAAGGCAAGTCTGATTTGATAATGGATTGAGACGGAATTTTCAGAATTAAGACAACTGTTGGATGACTTTTCAAAAATTCTGTCAATTCTGTCTTAGATTTTGCCAATTAAAAAACTTTCCATCGCGCCACGCAATTGTATGTTTTGCCCATGCGACAAGGAACCGTTCGCCGGACAAAAATCATTTCAACGCTGGGCCCCGCCACTGATTCCGCCGACATGATCGGCAAGCTCATGGACGCCGGCGTCAACATTTTCCGCCTCAACATGTCGCACGCGCCGCACGATTGGGTGCGCCGCGTCTTCGCGGCCATCCGCGCCGAGTCCGCCAAGCGCGCGCGCCACATCGGCATCCTCATGGACACTCAAGGTCCGGCCATCCGCACCGGTGACTTGAGCGTGCCGCTCGATTTGCAGCCCGGCCAGAAATTCACGTTGACCGTCCGCGGCGAGCGTGACTTGGAACAACATTCCGTGGACGTGAATTACGAAAATTTTATCAGCGACATCAGCGTTGGCGACGTCGTGCTCATTGACAACGGCACGATCCAGATGAAAGTCCTCGCCAAAAACGGCAACAAGGTCGAATGCGAAGTTTTGACCGAAGGCAAACTCGGCAGCCGCCGCCACATCAATCTGCCCGGTGTCAAAGTCAGTTTGCCCGCGCTCACGGCCAAGGACATCAAAGACGTAAAGCTCGGCCTCGAACTCGAAGTGGATTTCATCGCGCTCTCGTTCGTGCGCGAGTCCCGCGATCTGCTGCAACTCCGTGAAATGTTCGAGGAAGGCAAACCGCATCCGCTCGTGATCGCCAAAATCGAAGACCAGGAAGCGATCAAAAATCTCGAAGCGATCATTCAAGAAGCCGACGGCATCATGGTCGCGCGCGGCGATTTGGGCATTGAAATTCCTTACGAAGAATTGCCCATCGTCCAGCGCCGCATTGTCAAAACCTGTTTGCGCGTTGGCCGGCCCGTCATCGTCGCCACGCACATGCTCGAAAGCATGATCGAAGCACCGATGCCCACGCGCGCCGAAGTCACCGACGTGGCCAACGCCGTTTTCGAGGAGGCCGACGCCATCATGTTGAGCGGCGAAACGACCGTTGGAAAATATCCGCTCAAATGCATCGAGGTTTTCGACAAGATCGCGACGCGCATCGAACGCAGCGGCAGCGCGCAATTCCACGATTCGGCGGAGTTGACGACGGCACGGCAGAAACTCGTAAAAAGCGCCGTCGTCATGGCCAATGAATTGAAGGCGGCTGCCATTTTGGTTTTCACGCGCCACGGCAGCATGGCGCAATACGCAAGCTGGATGCGCCCGCATTACTCGCCTATCTACGCGATGTGCGAAAACGAAAAAGCCGCCAACGAAATGGCCTTGTGCTGGGGCGTCACGGCGTTCGTCATGCCGTTTGATTTCATTGACCCGCAGAACACGATTGAGTCCGCGCTGAAAAATCTGGCCGCGCAAGACCGTTTGCAATCGGGCGCGACGGTCGTGATCATCGGCGCGATTTCCGTCGGCACGGAAATCGTGGACGCCGTGCAGATGCGGACGGTGTGAACTGAATTTAAAAAATTGAAAGCACGCCGACGGGTTTCGACGGCGCGGGTTTTATCCGAAGCGGGATTATTTCCCCAGTGCCGCCGCCGCGAGGTTCGTAATGTTCAAAACCGTGTTGGGAAACAAACCAAGCCAGAAAATGCCCGCGATGCAGGCCCAGATGGAGAATTTGGCCGGTGACGAAAGTTCAATCGGTGACAAATCCGCCGGGTTCTTGCTCCAGTAAATCGCGCGGATCACGCCGAAGTAATAATAGAGCGAAATAATGACGCCAGCCAGCGCGATGAAGGCAAGGTAGTAATAGGCATGAATTCCGGTCGCCTGCGCAGTTTCAATCACGGCCTTGAGCAGTAGAAATTTTCCAAAAAATCCCGCGAGCGGCGGAATGCCGGCGAGCGAAACCATCGCCAGCGTCAGCGTGACCGCGAGCAGCGGCGAACGCTGGTTCAGACCCGCGAGGCCGCCAATATCCTCGGTCGGCAGTTGCCGCATCACAAGCGTGATGACAAACAGCGCGGCCATCACCGTGAACACATAACCGGCGAGATAATACAGCAGCGCCGATTGTCCGCTCGCACTCAAGGCCGCGACGCCCAGCAACAAGTAACCGGCGTGTGCGATGCTGGAATAACCGAGGAGGCGTTTCAAATTGCGTTGCGGAATTGCGCAAAGATTGCCGTAAAGAATCGTGATGGCGGAAATGACGATGAGCAAATTCGCCCAGTGCGCAGTCACGCTCGGCACGGCGGTGAACAAAACTCGCAGCAGCAAAACAAAACCGGCGGCTTTGGAACCGATGGCGAGAAACGCAGTGGTCGGCGTTGGTGCGCCTTGATAAACATCGGGCGCCCAAATCTGAAACGGAAACGCGGCGATCTTGAAACCGAGGCCGACCAAAACCAAAAGCACGCCGAGCAAAAAGATTTGGCTCGTCGCAACGTCCGGGTTTTGGGCGAGAAAATTTGCGAGCTTGGTAAAATTTAATTCGCCGGTCGTTCCCCAAATCAGCGCGATGCCGAAAACCATGAACGACGACGATAGCGCGCCGAGAATCAGATACTTCACGCCGGCCTCGAGCGACTGAAGTTTGCTGCGCTGGAAACTGACGAGGACGTAAAATGTTATCGTGATAAGTTCGATGGAGACGAACAACATCGTGAAGTCATTGGAAGACGCGGCGAACAACATGCCGACAAGCGCGAAGAGGATGAGCGAATAATATTCGGCCACGCTGCCTTCCGCAAGTTTGTCGGAAAATTCTGCGGCCATGAACAAAACCAAAATCGCCGCGACGATAAACAGTTGCTTGAAGAACAGCGATAGTGCGTCGTTGACAAACATACCGCCAAATGCCGTGCCAAACTGACCGCAACTGCCGTTGCCGCTCAAGCTCGTGACCAACAAAACGCCCAGCGCCACGATAGCGGCGTAAGCGATGAAACGGCGACGCTCGGCAGGCACAAACAAATCCGCCAGCAGCAGCACGAGGCCGAGGCCGATGACCGAAACTTCAAGCATTATCAGGGACGAATTCATTTATTTTGTGCAATAAAATTTGCAGCGGGCGCACTCGTCGCGCTGGCCACAACAGAGCTGCCGGTTGCCGCAGCGACAATTTTCTGCGCGTCAGGATTGATTTTTTCTGTCAGCAACTTCGGCCAGAAACCGAATACCAGCAGGCTCACCAGCAGCAACGCGTAAGGCAGCTTGCGCCACGCGTTCGAGGCGTCGGACAGCGAATTCCATTTTTCCGGCAGCGGGCCATGCAGGACGTTGCGGATGGCCCGCGTCATGTAAATGCCGCCGATGACCAGCGCGCCCCACAATGCAATGACCGTGATGGCCGGAAACATTTTCCATGCGCCGAAGAACACCGTGGCTTCACCGACGAAATTCGCGAAGCCAGGCAAACCGCAGCCAGCCATTGCTGCCATCAGAAGCGCGGTGCCGATGAAGGGCAGCTTGCGGCAGAGTCCGCCGAGTTCGCTGATTTGGAGCGTGCCGGTCTGTTTGTAAATGTAGCCGCTCAACGCGAAGGTCAGTGCCGCCAGAAAACCGTGCGCGACCATGATCAGCACCGCGCCGGTCACGCCGATGAGGTTCAGGCTGGCGATGCCGAGAAAAATGAAGCCCATGTGCGCCACGCTGGAATTACCGATGAGCAGGTTCAAATCGCGTTGGCGCATCGCGACCCAGCCGACATACAAAATATTCCCGATGCAGAGCCACGCGATGACGTGCGCCCAGCTTTGTGCGGCCTGCGGCAGCAACGGCAGAGCGATGCGGATTAAACCGTAGAGACCAAATTTCTTCAATACGCCTGCATGGAGCATGGCAGTTGGCGATGGTGCAACACCGTAGCCGAGCGGCGCCCACGAATGAAACGGCCAGAGCGAAACCAGAATGCCGAAGCCGAACAGCAGCAGCGGGAAGATGAAATTCTGCGCGTTGACGGCGAGCGGGTTTGTCTTGGCGTGTTCGATGATTTTCGGGATGTCGAACGTGTTCGCGCCGGATTGCAGATAGAGCGCGATGAGGCCGATAAGCGCGATGAGCGCGCCGATGCTCAAATACAGCGTGATCTGGAACGTCGCGTAGTTCTTCTTTTCGCCACGGCCCCAGACGCCGATCATGATGAAGGTCGGCACGAGCGCAAGTTCATGCAGGAAATAGAAAAAGAACAAGTCGAGCGACGCGAACGCGCCGAGGATGCCGCCGGTCATCACGAGCAGCAGGATGTAAAATTCTTTTTCGCGTGTCTGGATTTCCCATGAGCAGAGCGCGGCGGCGAAGGCGACGATTGCGCCCATCAAAATCAGGCCGACGTTCAAGCCGTCCACGCCGACGTGATAGATGATGCCGAGCGATTCGACCCACGGAATTTGTTGCACGAAACGATAACCATCCGCATCGGGCGTTGCGCCGTTGTAAGCGCAAAACATTTTCACCGCGAGCACCGCCGAGATGAGCGTGGCCAGCACCGCGATGGCGCGAATGATGACGCGGTAATTGCGCGGCACGACGATCAGCGCCAATGCCGCCAGCAGCGGCCAACCTGCGATGTAAGTTAAAATGGACATTTAATTTCTATCTCTTGAATTTCCATTTCCGATGAGTCACTTCAATCGAAACAATTTCATTCGGATCAAATGGCAATTCGTCGTAGCCGCGAACTTCACCAATTATGCTGTGATGAATGATGGCTACATCTTCAATCTTTTTTCCTTCTTTGAGAGTGACGGCAACAATTTGATAATCCATTCCGGTTTCCGGTTTGGACAACAAAAATTCGCTCCAATTTTTTGGAAGCGTTTTCAAATTGTTTATCGTTGTTTCCATTTATTTTCCCAAAACGAAATAGAGCAACAGCGCCACGCCGAGCACGAACAGGAAGGCGTAGGTCTGGAGGTTGCCGGTTTGCGCGAGGCGCAGGGCGCGTCCGCTCAAATCCGTGCCGCCGCGAATCGCGCCGATGATCGCGCCTTCCAGAATCCAGCGATCCAGCCAGTCGGCCACCGCCGCGAGGAAATCATGCGCGCGAATAAACGTGGCGGCGTAAAATTCGTCGAAGTAAAAACGGTTTTTCATCGCCGTGGACAGCGCGCCGAGTTTCGCGGGCAGCGGATCGGAGACGGCATTTTTGTAAAGCGTGAACGCGAGGAAAATTCCGACGAGCGCAACGCCGATGCCGATCAACATCGGGACTGGCGTTTTCAGCGGTTCGGTCAATTGTTGCGCGAGGGAAAGCGTTTCGTGGTCGGCGGCAAATTGCGAACCGTAGTTGTTCGTGATGCCGATGAATCCGCCGATGGCCGCGAACACGGCCAGCACCACGAGCGGCAGCGTGATCACCAGCGGCGATTCGTGCGCGTGCTTCGCGTGGTCGGATTTTTCCTTGCCGAAGAAAACGACGAAGAATAAACGGAAAGTATAAAACGCGGTCAACCCGGCGACGAAAACGGCGACGGCGAACAGCAAATAATTTTTTTGTCCCAACGCCTGCGCGAGAATGGAATCCTTCGAATAAAAACCGCTGAACGGCGGAATGCCGCTCAAGGCCAGCGCGCCGATGAGAAAGGTCCAGAACGTGACCGGCATTTTTTTGCGGATGTTGCCCATTTGCCAGATGTCCTGCTCGTGATGCATTCCAAGAATGATGGAGCCGGCGCTCAAGAACAGCAGCGCCTTGAAAAACGCGTGCGTGGTCAGATGAAACATCGCCGGTGTCGGGCCGCTCAAACCGACGGCCATGACCATGTAGCCGAGCTGCGACAGCGTGGAGTAGGCGATGATGCGCTTGATGTCGTTTTGCTGAATGGCAATCAGCGCGGCGAGCAGCGCGGTGAATCCGCCGATGTAGGCGATGACGTGGAGCGCGTCGGGCGAATATAAAAACAAAGTGCGACAAAGCATATAAACACCAGCCGCAACCATTGTTGCCGCGTGAATTAAAGCAGAAACTGGAGTCGGGCCTTCCATTGCATCGGCCAACCAAACATGTAACGGAAATTGCGCGGATTTGCCGACTGCACCGCAGAAAAGTAAAAGACCAGCAATTGTCCAGCTTGCATCACGCGAGAAGATATAGCCGGAGCTGATTGAAGTATTTATTGAAGCGAAATTCAGCGAGCCGAAAACTCCCCACACGATCAAAATGCCAGCGAGAAAACCGAAGTCGCCGAGGCGGTTGGTGATGAAGGCTTTTTTTGCGGCGTCGCCGGCGCTGGGTTTTTCAAACCAGAATCCAATGAGCAGGTAGCTGGATACGCCGACCAGTTCCCAGAAAATGAACATCATCAGGAAATTGTTCGCCAGCACGATGCCGAGCATCGAGAACGTGAACAAACTCATGAACGCGAAGAAGCGCGCCTTGCTCCGGTCATGATCCATGTAGCCGTAAGAATAAATATGAATCGCGCCGCCGACGCCGGTGACGATGAGCAGCATCATCAGGCTCAACGCGTCAAGCTTCAGGCCGAAATCAATTTGCAGTCCGCCGATGGAGAGCCAGTTCGTGGAAGTTTCAACATTGACGTGAAAACCATTCGCGTGAATGAAAATCAGCGTCATCACAAAGCCCGCTACGACTGCGCCGATGGAAATGAGACTGCTGACGGTTTTATTTCGCAACGTAAAAAGCGTTATCACCGTTGCAGACAACAACGGCAAAAACAAAATCCACCAAGCGAGCGATATGTATTCCATTCTCATTGCGGCAAAAACTTCAGAGTTTCATCGAGGTCAAATCTTCGACGTGCGCGGACTGGCGTTTGCGGTAGAGCGCCACGATCAGCGCGAGGCCGACCGCCACTTCCGCCGCCGCCACGGTGATGATGAAAAACACCAGCACCTGGCCGTCGAGCTTGTTGTTGAACCGCGAAAAAGAGACGAGCGCGAGGTTCGCGGCGTTGAGCATCAGCTCAAGCGACATGTAAATAACCAGCAGGTTGCGGCGCATGATGACGCCAAGCAGCCCCAGGCTGAACAGCATGAAGCTCACAAACAAATAATGATGGAGGCCGACGTGCATGTTAAAAATTCCAAATTCCAAGCTCCAAGCTCCAGAGAAGATCCAAATTCCAAACATTAAAGCTTCGCCGAGCACCAATTGGAACTTGGAGCTTGGCGCTTCTCTGGATGTTGGATGTTGGTGCTTGGAGCTTCATTCCAGTTTCTTTTTGCTCAACAGAATCACGCCGACCATCGCCACGAGCAGCAGCACCGAGACGATTTCAAATGGCAGCGTGTATTGCGTGAACAAAAGTTTGCCGAGCGCATAGGTTTCGCCTTCGAGCGTGGGCTCGGCAGCGGCGGGCTTGATGGACGCGAGCGATTTGACAAAAATGCTGACGACGATGCCGACGGAAACCAAGCCGGCGGCGAGACCGAAGAATTTTATTTTGCGCCGCTGCTCTTCCTTCAAATCGAGCAGCATGATGACGAAAATGAACAGCACGATGACCGCGCCGGCGTAAACCAGAATCTGCACCGCCGCGAGGAAGAACGCGTGCAAGAGCAGGAACAGGCCGGACATCGAGATGATCGTCAGCACGAGAAACATCGCGCTCGTGACCGGATTGCGGCTGAACGGATTCGCGACCACGAGCACGGCGCACAGCAGCGTCAACGCCGCGAAGACGTAAAACAAAACGTCCTCCACCGCGCCGCCGCTGACCAAGTTGTTGATTTGTTCCATTGCTGATTAAGGCTTCACCGGGAAATTTTCCTGCGCCTTCGCCTCGTCGAATTTCAATTTCCATTTCTGAATGCCGCCGACTTCTCCACCGAGCGAAAGGAGTTTTTCCTTGTTGTAAATCAATTCGCTGCGGTTCAGGGCGGTCAGCGAGTAATCCTGCTGCAGAAAAATTGCTTCTTCCGGACAAACTTCCTGACAGAAGCCGCAAAAGATGCAGCGCAGCATGTTGATCTCAAATTCCGCCGGCATTTTTTCGGCGTTCGTGCGATCGGCCTTGAGGCCGGTGTCGCCGGGCGGCGTGATGCGGATGGCTTTCGGCGGGCAGACAAATTCGCAGAGCTGGCACGAAACGCATTTCGTGTTGCCTTCCTGATCCTTCACAAGATAAGGCGCGCCGCGATAGCCGGTCGGCAGCGTCCATTTCTGCTCGGGATATTCCATCGTCACGACCTTGCGCAGGATCAGCGTGTTGTAGGCGTGCTTGAGCGTCACTTTCAATCCGCCGACGATGGCCGGCAGATAAAGTTTTTCCCAAAACGTTAGGGCTTTGCGATTTACAACAACGGCCATATCAACTCCTCATCCACAGCCAGACGGCCGTGATTAAAATGTTTACCAACGCGAGCGGCAGAAAACGCCGCCAGCCCAAATCCATCAACTGGTCATAACGAAAACGCGGGAACATCCAACGCACCCAGATGAAAACGACCATGAAAAATAGCATCTTCGCGAGGAAGACAAAAATCTGCACGATGCCCATGCCGAGCGAGGTCGCCGCGTGATCGAGGCCCCAAAACGGCAGCGTCCAGCCGCCGAAGAACAGCGTCACCATCATCGCGGACGAAGAAACCATGTTGGAATATTCAGCGAGGAAAAACAGCGCGAACTTCATCGAGCCGTATTCCGTGTGATAGCCACCGACGAGTTCGGTTTCCGCTTCCGGCAAGTCGAACGGCGTGCGGTTCGTTTCCGCAAACGATGCGACCATGAAAATGATGAACGAAATCGGCGCATACGCCACCATCCAGCCATGCGTGGACTGCCACGAAATAATTTGACCGAGATTCAAATTACCAACAATCAGCAGCACCGGAATGACCGACATGCCCATCGAAATTTCATACGAAATCATCTGCGCGCTCGAACGGATGCCGCCGAACATCGGATACTTCGAGTTCGCCGCGTAACCCGCCAGCACGATGCCGTAAACGCCCATCGAGACGATGCCAAACGTGTAGAGAATGCCGACGTTCAAATCTGCGATGACCATTTTCTGCGCCCCGATGTGCGAGCCGAACGGAATCACCGCGACCGTCAACATCGCCGGAATCACGGACACCGCCGGCGCGAGGAAGAAATAAATTTTCTTCACGCCCGCCGGCGTAAAATCTTCCTTGAACATGAACTTCAAGCCGTCCGCGAGCGGCTGGAAAATTCCAAGACGGGTCAAAAACTGTCCGCCGGGAACAAATTTCATGAACGGCGGCGCGGTGCGGTTCGGGCCGACGCGATCCTGAATCCACGCGGAAATTTTGCGCTCGGCCAGCACCGAATACGCGACGAGCCCCTGCACGACGCCGACGACAATCGCGATCTTGACCAAGCTAAAGATGATGAAATTCCAGTCCATTTTAGATTTGCACCGTCACGCCGGTGTCGCCGAGGGATTGCCACGTCACGCCATTAAACGCGGGCACTTCCTTTGCCATTTGATTGAACAGACCTTCGATGGTCACAAATCCGTTTTGGCCGGTGACGTTGTGGACGAGGTCATGCAAAAATTCCCACTCGGCGCGCGCGTCGCCGGGCGCTTCCACCGCCTTCATGAATTTCTGGACGCGGCCTTTGGCGTTGGTGAACGTACCGCGCTTTTCCGCGTGCGCGCAACCGGGTAAAAGGTAATGCGCCAGCTTCGTGGTTTCGTTCGGCAAAATGTCGCTGACGATCAGCGTGTCCAACTTCGCCAGCAATTCCGCCGTGATGCCGTGTTCTTCCACGACTTCGCTGATAGTTTCGCGCTCGCGCAATTTTTCGTTCGCGACGGCGCGCTTGACGATGTTTTCGCCGAAAACGATAAGCGTCTTGATTTTTCCGCTGGCGATGCCGTCGGAAATTTTCACCAAATTTATTCCCATCTCGGTGAAGCAAATGCCGGTGAGCCGCGCGCCGTTCGTGTTCGGGTTTTTGTCCGCACTGACGAGGATTTTGTCGCCGTCGCCATCGCGCGGAATGGAATCGCTGATCGCGCCGAGCTTGGTTTTCAATTTTGAAATCAGCCAGAGTTCCTCGTTCGTCTGCCGCGCCGAGGCGATAATCGCGACGGAACCCGCCGGCGCTTTTTTCAGTTTGTCGGAAATTTCGTTGAGCGCCGCCGTCCAGTTGGATTTTTGCCCGCGCACCAAAACGTCTTTCAAACGGTCTTCGCGACCAATCCATTTGTAATTCAAACGGCCCGCGTCGCACATCCACGGGCCATTGACGGCGTCGTTTTCGCGCGGCGTGTAGCGCTGGATTTTTTCCTCGCGCGAGCCGATGATGACATTGCAGCCCGTGCCGCAACTCGTGCAGAGGCTCTTGGTTTCCTTGAGGAACCACACGCGCATCTTGAAACGAAAATCTTTCGACGTGAGCGCGCCGACGGGACAGATGTCCACCGTGTTGAGCGTGTAATTGTTGTCGAATGGCAATCCCGGAAACGTCGCAATCGTATTGAAGCTGCCGCGATTGACGATGCCAAGGGCGTCGTCGCCCACGAGGTCGCGCGTGAAACGGATGCAGCGCGTGCAAAGGATGCAGCGTTCCGCATCGAGCATGATGCGCGGGCCAAGGTCAACTGCTTTCGGCTTGTGAACTTTCGCCTCAATGAAACGGCTCGCGCTCTGGCCGTAGTCCACGGAATATTCCTGTAGCTTGCATTCGCCGGCCTGATCGCAAATCGGACAGTCGAGCGGATGATTGATGAGCAGCGATTCCAAAACGCCTTCGCGCATCTGTTTCACGCCGGGCGTGTTCGTGTAAATTTCCATGCCCGGCGAAATCGGCGTCGCGCAGGAAATCGCCGGCCGCGGCATCTTGGAAATTTTCGGCGAACCGTCCGCGTTTAAAAGCGGCTTCCGATCCGGGCCCATCGCCGGCATTCCGTATTCCACCAAACACATGCGGCAGTTGCCGACGACCGGCAATTTCGGATGGTAGCAATAATGCGGCACCTCCTGCTTCGCGAGCTCGCACGCCTGGATCATCGTGGTCGGAATTTGCTTGCCGGAAATCGGATCGGCCATGGTCTTCGGCACTTCGATTTCGCGACCGTCCACCTTCACCTTGATTTTTTCAATCACAGGCGCTGGCTTAATTTCAGTTGTCGTAGCGGCTGACATTTTTAATGATGTGCTTCGGCTAATTCTTTTGGTTCAGCGGGCGCGGCAATTTTCTTTGCATGACGCGCTTCATCCGCCGCGCCTTTCGCGACAAATTCGTCTTTGAACTTCGCGACGAAACTTTGCACCGGCCACGAACAGGCTTCGCCGAACGCGCAAATCGTGCGACCGCCCGGAATGTTGTCGGCGATTTTCACGAGATAATCGGCGTCGCTCGCGCGGCCTTCGCCGTGCGTGAGGCGGTGCAGCGTCTTGCTCATCCAGAGCGCGCCTTCGCGGCAGGGTGTGCATTGGCCACAGCTTTCGTGCGCGTAAAATTCAGACAAATTCGCGAGCGCCTCGACGATGTCGGTGGAATCGTCCATCACGATGATCGCGCTCGATCCACTCATCGAACCGGCGGCGGCGAGCGAATCAAAATCGTAAGGCAGATCAAGCATGTCGGTCTCGACCAAAATTTCTTTGCCCTCGGCGTCTTTTTTCTTGAGCTTGAATTTTTCGCCGGCCTTGAAAACTTTCGCGGACGAACCGCCAGGAATGACGGCTTTCAATTTGCGACCATCACGCAAACCGCCGCCAAATTTCGGGTCGTTGATGAGTTCGCCAATCGTCGCCTTGCCGGTTTCGATCTCGTAATAGCCGGGCTTCTTGACATGGCCACTCAAGCTGACGATGCGCGTGCCGGTGTTGTTCGGCGTGCCGAGTTTCGCGAACGCCGCGCCGCCCATCGCGACGATGTGCTTCACGTTGCACAGGGTCTCGACGTTGTTGACGATGGTCGGGCACATCCACAAACCAAGGATGGCCGGAAAATACGGCGGCTTGATGCGCGGATACGGCCGTTTGCCTTCAAGTGATTCGATAAGACCGGTTTCCTCGCCGCAGATGTAAGCGCCCGCGCCGCGATGAACATGAATTTCCAGATCGTAGCCGCTGCCGCAAATATTTTTCCCGAGGAAACCTTTGGCGCGGGCTTCTCTCAACGCCTGATTCAAAATTTTCGCGCCATCCACCATCTCACCGCGGATATAGATGTAGGCGAGATGCACGTCGTTCGCAAAGCATGAGATCGCCATGCCTTCGATCAACTGGTGCGGATCCTTGTACATGATCTGCCGATCCTTGAACGTGCCGGGCTCGGATTCGTCGGCATTGCAGATGAGATAAATCGGTTTTCCGCTCTTGCGGTCAACAAAGCTCCACTTGAGTCCGCAAGAAAATCCCGCGCCGCCGCGACCGCGCAGGCCGGAAATTTTCACGTCCTCGCGAATCTGCTCCTGCGGCGAAAGTTTTTTGCCGTCGGACAAATCCTTCGGCTGGATGGCGAGCGCCTTTTTCAAATCCGCATAGCCGCCATGGCGTAAATAGCATTCGATGTCCGGCGTGTAACCCGGTTCATCGGCGTATTTCAATATCAATTTGTATTCTTGCGCCATATCAGCAACTTGACTCTCAACCAAAATTCTCTAGCTTAATGCGTCCCATCCTGCCCGATGGTGTAACGGTAGCACAGCAGACTCTGAATCTGTTTGTCATGGTTCAAATCCATGTCGGGCAACCATTTCATTTGCATCCCCCGACAATTTCATCCGCCTTCGCGTGCGAAACACCTTCGTAAAAATCATCGTTGCACATCATCACCGGCGCGGTGCCGCAGCTCGCGAGGCACTCGACAAATTCCACGGTGAACTTTCCGTCCGGCGACGTCTGCGCGCCGTGCGCGTGCGCGTCCAGGCCAAACTTTTTGCAAAGATGTTCGCGCAATTCATACGCGCCACCGAGCGCACAACTCAACGTGCGGCAGACCTTGATCTGATATTTGCCCATCGGCTCCTGCCGCAACATCGGATAAAACGTCAGGATTTCCTGGATGTTGATCGGCTGCAATTCCAGTTTTTTCGCCGTCCACAAAACCGCCTCGCGCGAAATCCAGCCGAACTTTTCCTGGATGGCATGCAGCACCATGAGCGACGCAGCGCGTTTCACGGGATAGTGCGTGATCAGCTCGTCAACTTCGGCTTCGAGCGCGGCGGACGGAGCAAAGGCACCCGCAGTGTGAGCGGGTTTTGAAACCGTTTCTGTGCGAACAGTGCTCATGCGAGGCACGCCTCCATCCCGGTTTTGAACCGTGCGGGAGCCACCCGAGTCATTTCCAGGATCGGACTTGGTCGGACTTGGTCGGGTTTTTTAGCCGGATTAAGCCGGATTAAGCCGGATTTTTTGGTTGGATTAGGTTGGATTAGGTTGGACTTGGTTTGACCAGGTTTGACCAATTTTGTAGAAATCAAACCACCTCCTAAAACGAAAGCCATTCTTTCACAGATGGTTGCGACGAAATTAAAGCTGTTTTTCCCACGGATGACCGGTTGAGGTGCTGATATAGCCACCATCCCGGCCTTGACCGATCTGTCGCACCAGATGATTTGATTTGCCATGCTCATGTTTTAGCGGTCGGATTCCCCCATCACAAAGTCCAGCGAACCTAAAATCACCGGCACGTCGCTGATCATCGCGCCCGGCATCAGTTCGCCGAGGATGCTCAAATTGATGAACGACGGCGCGCGGATCTTCAGGCGATACGGCGTGCCGCCGCCCTTGCTGTTGATGTAAAAACCGAGTTCGCCCTTGGGATTTTCGTGGCCGAAATAAATTTCGCCGGGCGGACAGTTCACGCCTTCGGTCACGAGCATGAACTGATGGATCAATTCCTCCATGCTTGACATTACTTTTTCTTTGGAAGGCAACGTGATTTTTCCGTCCGCCACGTTGACGGGCTCGTGCGATTTGTTTTCCGCGCCGCCGGGGATTTTGTTACAGCACTGTTCCAAAATTCTCATGCTCTGCTTCATTTCCTCCATGCGCACGAGATAGCGATCATAGCAGTCGCCAGCGGACCCAACGGCGATGTCAAAATCCAAATCCTTGTAGCAAAGATACGGCTGGTTCTTGCGCAAATCCCATTCCACGCCGCTGCCGCGCAGATTCGGGCCGCTTAAACCGTAGTCAATCGCCATCTCTTTCGAGATGTGGCCGAGGTCGCGCAGGCGGTCAACCCAAATACGATTGCGTGTGAGCAGCGTGTGAGCTTCGGCCAGCGCGACGGCAAACTCTTTGAGAAACTGGCGGACTTGATCACACCACGTCGGCGGCACGTCGCGCATCAAACCGCCGATGCGCGTGTAAGTCGTGGTCAAGCGCGCACCGCTCGCGGCTTCGGCGAGGTTGTAAATTTTTTCGCGCTCGGTGAACGTCAGCAAAAAAACCGTGACCGCGCCGGTGTCCATCGCAAACGCGCCGAGACCGAGCAGATGCGACGAAATACGCGCGAGTTCCGCGACCATCACGCGGATATATTGGCAGCGCGGCGGCAGTTTGTCGTGGATGCCGAGAAGTTTTTCGACCGCGAGCGCGTAGGCGACGTTGTTCGCGAGCGGCGCGAGATAATCCAGCCGGTCCGTGTAAGGGATGAACTGGGTGTAGGTCATGTTCTCGGCGATTTTTTCGTCGCCGCGATGCAGATAACCGACGTCGGGATCAGCCTTGGTGATGACTTCGCCGTCCAGCTCCAGCACAATGCGCAAGACGCCGTGCGTGGCCGGATGCGACGGCCCCATGTTCAGAACCATGCGCTCGCCCTGAATATCCTGCGCCTCTTCAATCGCCGCGGCGCGCGCGGCGGAATCGGGAATTTCAATGTCTTGAACAGTGGCCATGAAAATTACTTTAGCCATCAATGAGCCGCTTGTCACTGATGGCCGGCTCGGCATTTTCAGGAACGCGCACGCGCGGCTCGCGCGCAATCGAATCGCTGCTGCTCGGCAACGTCACGAACGGTCCGCCTTCCATCGGCGTCACTTGCGTGAACGCCACGCCGGGCAAATCCGACGGCTTGCCGGCGAGCGGGAAATCTTTGCGCAACGGATGATAAGGATAACCTTCCCACATCAAAATGCGGCGCAAATCAGGATGGCCGCTGAAACGGATGCCCATCATGTCGTAAATTTCGCGCTCGTGCCAGTTGGCCGTGCGCCAGACGGGCAGCACGCTCGGCAGTTCGGATTTTTCCTCGCTGACGTCGGTTTTTAGGCGCAACTCCTCGCCGCTCGCGATGCCGCGCAAATGATAAACCACCGTCCAGCGCGGGTCTTCGCCGTAATTATCCACGCTGGAAATATCCACGAGATAATCGAAGCCAAGCTGGCGCTTGGCGAAATTGCAGACTTCAAAAATCTGTTCCGCGTCGGCAATTTTCAGCGTGATCTCACCACGAAATTCCGTTGGCTCGGCGATAAGCGCGCCGAACTTGGCCTTGATTTTATTGGCGGATTCGAGGGCGGACACGGATTTATTTTTCTTCGAGGTGCAACAATTTGGCGGCCACGGTTCCCTGCAAAATGGGCTGCGTGCCGATTTTCTTCTGGATTTTCATCAGCGCGTCCAGCACGGCTTCGGGCCGCGGCGGGCAGCCGGCGATGTAGACATCCACGGGCACGACTTTGTCCACGCCCTGCAGCACGGCGTAGCTGCGATACATCCCGCCGGTCGAGGCGCACGCGCCCATCGCGATGACCCACTTGGGTTCCGGCATCTGGTCGTAAATGCGTTTGAGAAAGCCGGCGGATTTGTAAGTGACCGTGCCGGCGACAATCATGCAGTCAGCCTGGCGCGGCGAAAAACGCATCACTTCGGAACCAAAACGGGAAATATCAAAACGGCTCGCACCGACGGCCATCAACTCAATCGCGCAGCACGCGAGGCCCATGGGCATCGGCCAGACGGAATTTTTGCGGAACCACGCGAGCGCGGCGTCAACCGTCGTGAGGACGACATCGCCTTCGATCTTCGAGTTGTAGCCGTATTCCTGAGTCTGCATCGCGTAAAATAATTTGCACTGAAAAAGCGCAAGCGAGAGCCTAGCCGCCGGGAAAATTTCAGGCAAGTTGAAATTGTGATTTTTTTCACAAGCGGTTTCGATTGTCACCGGAATTTAACACCGTCCCCGCCAATTTGTGGTATCAAGTTGCGCTTGTTACCGGCAATGGTTTGCGGCTAAATTAAAAAACGCGGCGGGCGCGAAATTATGAAGACATTTGCGGAACTCAATTTTCCGGGACGGCTGATCGCCGTCGAAGGCCTGGACGGCTCCGGCAAGTCCACGCAGATTTACCTGCTCAAACGCTGGCTGGAAGCCGAGGGCATCAAGGTTTATTTCAGCGAGTGGAATTCGTCCGAACTGGTCAAGTCCGCGACGAGCAAGGGCAAGAAGCGCGAACTGCTCACGCCGACGACGTTCAGCCTGATCCACGCGACGGATTTTGCCGACCGCTACGAACGGCATCTCGTCCCGCTGTTGCGCGCGGGCTATGTCGTCTTGTGTGACCGTTATATTTTCACGGCGTTCGCGCGGGACGTGACGCGCGGCTGCCCGCCGGAATGGGTGCGCGGCAATTACAGTTTTGCCGCCGCGCCGGATTTGACGATGTTTTTCAAGGCGGATTTGGAAGTGTCGCTGAACCGCATTTTGGAAGGCCGGCCGAAACTGAAATTTTTCGAGGCGGGCATGGATTTGAACTTGTCCAAAGACCCGTATGAAAGCTTCAAAATTTTCCAGGGCCGGATCCTGGAACAATACCTGGCGATGAGCAAGGAGTTCAATTTTGTCATCATGGACGCCAACGAAAATGTCGAGAAACAGCAGGTCATCGTCCGCAAACTGGTGAGCGAGCGGATTGATTTGAAAAAATTCATGCGGCGCAGCCCGCTGCCGTTGCCGCCGTCGCTCGGCCCGGACCGCGAAGCGCGCGAACTCGAGGAGGACAAAGCCGCATGATCACGAAAAAACCCCGCCGCTTTTACGGCCACGGCATTCCCAACGTCAAACCCGCCGACCTCGGCGGCAAATTGATCGTCGTCGAGGGCGCGGACGGTTCGGGCCGCTCGACGCAAATCGCCGAACTCGTCAACTGGCTGGAAACCGGCGGCCGCCCGACCGTGCAGGTCGGCTTGAAACGTTCCACGCTCGTCAGTTCCGAACTCGAAGAGGCGCAGGAGGGAAATGTTTTGAGCCGGACGACGTTAAGCCTTTTTTACGCGACGGATTTTGCCGACCAGTTGGAAAACATCATCGTGCCGGCGCTCAAGGCCGGCTTCATCGTGCTGGCCGACCGCTATATTTATACGCTGATGGCGCGCGACCTCGTGCGCGGCATGGATGAAAAATGGCTGAAAAACCTTTACGGCATCGCGCCGGAACCGGACGCGGTGTTTTATCTTTCGGTGGAACCGGAAGAACTCGTCCAGCGCAACCTTTCCAAAAATGCGACGCTTGATTATTGGGAAAGCGGCATGGACCTCGGCCTCTCGCGCGATGTCTTTGACAGCTTCCTGAAATACCAGGCCTCGATGCAAAACGTTTTCCGGCAGCTCCAGAAAACCTATGGCTTCGACATCGTGGACGCCAACCGCGCCGTCCATGCGGTGACGAAGGAGTTGCGCAAGAAAATCGGCGCGCTGCTGGAGGCGAAATAAGAACTACGGCGCGTTCGTCAACGCGCCCGCCAAAGAACCGGCCGGCGCATTGGTGGAATTCTGGGCGCGTCGCGCCGGGCGTTTCATCAGGTCATCAAATTGCTTCTGCTGATCGGGCGTGAGTTGGTCGCGGATTTTCTGGCGCGCGTCCTGCCGCACGGCCTGCACCGCCTTCCGCATCTGCGCCTGGCCGTCCGCGATGATTTTTTCAATGGCCGCGCGCTGCTCCGGCGCGAGCTGCAACGAGTCCGCCAGTTTTTCCACGAAGTCCTTGCTCAAGATTTCCGGCAGGCGCGGCGGCCTCGGCTGGCTGGGGTTGTTGGTCTGGGCAACGGAATTGACGGAATTGGTGGCCGCCGCCGGGTGATGAATATTTCTCGGGCGCGAATGTTCAACGTGGTTGACGAGCAGGCCGCCGGTCACCACGCCCGCGCCGAAAATGACTGCCGTCGCAAAGATGACAGCCCAATTGTTCACGGCGCGGCGTCGCCCTGGTCAACCGAGGCCAGCAGCGTGTTTTCAAAATCCTGCGAAAGATCGTTGCCGTTGTCACTGGCCGCCGGCGTGAGCAGCGAAACCGCGCCGCAGACCACCGCGACCGCCACGCACGAGGCCGCCGCGCGCCAGAGGCCGCGCGACCAAAAGACCCATTTGTCCGCCACGCCACGCGCCGCGAGCAGCGCCATGACGCGCTTCTCAAAGGCATACGGCACGCGGTCGTCCGGCGCCTGCAGCCGGGCGGCGGCGGTCAGTTTTTTTTGCAGTTCAATGAGATTCATACACGCTCAACCTGTTTGACGCGCAAAAATTGCGCGGAGTTACAAATACTTTTCGCTGGCCATCCGCGCGAGAATTTTCCGCATCTCGCCGCGCGCGCGGAAGGCGCGGACTTTGACCAGCGGCACCGACCAGCCGGTGATTACGGCGATTTCCTTGACCGAACGGTCTTCGATTTCGAGCAACTGGATGACCAGCCGCGCCTGGGGCGACAATTTTTCCAGCACGCGGTGAACCAGCAGCTTGGCGGCGGCGGCGTCATCGGCGGCGCTGCCGGGATCGGCCACGAAGCGTTCCAGCCAGTCCGTTTCCGGCTCGGTCAAATCGGTGAAGGACGACTCGCGGTTGCGCTGGTGGCGGCGCAGAAAATCGTAGCACGTCCGCACCGTCATCCGCATGAGCCAATGCTCGAAGGGCGCCTCGCCGCGAAAACCTTTCAGCTTGTCGAACGCCTTGAGCCAGACTTCCTGGGCGATGTCGTCCACCTCGCTTTCGCGGCGGGCGTAGCGGCGGGCGGTGGCGAAGACGCGCGGCGAATACTTTTGCACGAGCGGTTCAAAGCTCGCGGCATCGCCCTTGAGCACCGCTGAAATCAGTTCCGCTTCCGTGCGTTCCATGGTGGGTGATTATGCCGGACTATGGCCGCGTCAAAAGGCAAAAGCCGGACTTTTCAATTAAAGGTGGGCGGCGGCAAAAAGTTTCCTGAAATCGGCGCGTCACGGGCGGGTGATGCCGAGCAGGGTCTCCAGTTCGCTGGAAAACTGGCCGACGAGTTCGGCGACTTTGCGCGGCTGCTCGGCCAGCGCGGGCCAAAGCCGCTCGGCGGCTTCCGGCCGGCGGTGGATCACTTCGAGCGCGGCGGCGATTTTCGAAAGTTCGTTGTTCACGTCGTGGCGCATGGTGACGAGCCGCCCGTGAAGCTCGCGGGTTTGCTCGACGCTCAAACTTACCGGTTCGTTCGGAGAAGCCATTCGCAAATGATTGTGCAAGCGGCAGTAAAAGCAAGCGGGTTTCGACACCGCGTCAAAAAAATTGGCGGGTCCGGCGATACACACGGATTTCGCCCGGACCCGCCCACGCCGTTTTTGACAGAAAAACGGAGTGCCCGTTCTCATTGGGCAGAGCCAACGTAACCCAACTCGCGGGCGTGGCAAGCGGGTTTTTGGAAAATTTTTGCGGCGGTCTGAATTGGCAACGTTGTTCAAACAGCTTTACTTCCGGCGGGCAAACCCAAAAAATCGGCCATGCCGTTGATTCGCCGGATGCTGCTCGCCGCAGGATTTTTACTGTGCGGCCTGGCCGGGATTTTTCCGGCGCGGGCCGGCTCGCCGTTTTTTGTGGAAAGCTGGGACAATGAAAAAGGCCTGCCGGAGTGCGCCGTGCTTTCGGTGCTGCAATCGCGCGACGGTTATCTCTGGCTCGCCACGCTCAAGGGCCTGGCGCGTTTCGACGGAAACCAGTTCACCATTTTCAACGCGCACAACACACCCGGCCTGAACAGCGACCGGATCGTCTATCTCTTTGAAGACAGCCGCCGGACGTTGTGGGTGGCGACGGAAGCGCCCGGCCTGATCGCGATCGCAGATGGCCGGGTCACCAGTTTTGACATCGGCAACGGCGGTGCGGCGGGCCGCGTGATTTGCGCGTTTGAAGATGATAGCAGCAATGTCTGGTTTTATACCTTCGACCGGCGTTTTTTTCTTTACCAAAACGGGAAGCTTGATCTGCATCCGAACGTTTTCCCGGCGCAACTGGTTTATCGCGCGCAGAAACTGCTTTTTCCCGGACGCGACGGCGGCTTTTGGCAGATTCGCAGCGGCCAGATCCAAAAATGGCGGGACAACAAACTGGTCAAGGATTTCGGCGCGTATCCGTGGGGCAACACGCCCGTCACCTCGGCCTGCGAAGATAAAAATGGAAACCTCATCGTCGGCACCTGGGGCGGCGGCATTTTCTGGTATGACGCGAAGGGAAAATACGAGCGCGTCGCAAAAAACGAGGGACTGTCGTCGGCATATGTCCTGTCGCTCTGTCTGGATCGCGAAGGCAACCTGTGGGCCGGCACGGATGGCGGCGGACTCAACCGCATCAAGCGAAAAATTTTTGACACGCCGGAAATTCATCCGTGGGCGGCGCTTTCCCTGTCCGCCGACACCAATGGCGGACTCTGGACGGCATTCAACGCGCTCGGCCTGTCTTATCAATTTACCAATAGCACGCAAGATTTCGGCATCGGCGTGGGTTCCAATGCGTGGTCCGTGCTGGTGGACAGCCAGCAGCAAGTCTGGGCCGGCACGAGCACCGAGGGGCTGTTCCAATTTCAAAACTATTATTTTCGCCCGGCGGACGGCGCGGCGGCGCTGGGGCCGTGGATTTACGCCTTGTTTCAGGATCGCGCCGGGCATTTGTGGGCCGGCACGCAAAACGGCCTGGCCCGCCGCGACGGCGCGAACTGGAAATTGTTCACCACGCGAGAAGGCTTGTCCGACAACACCGTCCGCGCCATCGCGGCGGACGCGGACGGAAATCTTTGGGTCGGCACGGAGTCCGGCGGCTTGAATTTTTTCAAGGCGGGAAAATTCACCGCCTTCCCGCAAACGGAAAACGGCCCGCCTGGCAATGACATTTCCTGCCTCTTCGTTGACCGGGAAAATGTCCTTTGGGTCGGCACCTCCGGTCACGGCCTCGCGCGCTTTCGCGACGGGCAATGGACGGCTTACTCCTCGGACAACGGCCTCGCCAGCGACAGCATCAGTTACATCCTCGAAGATGACCAGGGCGCGTTGTGGATCGGCTCCAACCTGGGCCTGATGCGCATTCTCAAAAAAGATTTCACCGGCGTCACCGCGAAAATTCCCTGCCGGACTTACGGCCGGGCCGACGGCCTGCCCACGAGTGAATGTTCCATCGGCGCGCAACCCGCCGCCATCCGCACGCCGGACGGCCAGCTATGGTTTCCCACCGTCGCCGGCGTCGCTTCAATCCATCCGGCGGAACTGCAGCCCAACCGCGAGCCGCCGCTGGTCATGATCGAATCGGTGCTCGTGGACGGACGGCCACAAAAAACCAACCTATTAACTTCCGCTTGGAGCCAGGCCATCACCATCCCGCCCGGCGGCGAAGAACTGGAAATCCATTACACCGGCCTGAATTTTTCCGCGCCCGAACTCGTCCGCTTCAAATGCTGGCTCGAAGGCCATGAAGCCAGGCCGGCGGAGGTCGGCGGCGAACGTATCGCGCGCTATCCCAAATTGCCGCCGGGCAACTACCGCTTTCACGTCACCGCCTGCAACGAAGACGGCATCTGGAATAAATCCGGTGGCGTGCTGGACATCACCGTGCAGCCTTATTTCTGGCAGACGGCCGGCTTCCGCGCGGCGGCGGTCATTTTCCTGCTCCTCATCGTCATCGCCAGCGTGCGCTTCATTTCCACGCAAAAATTGAAACGCCAGTTGCAGCGGCACCAACAAAAGGAAACGCTCGAACACGAACGCGCCCGCATCGCCCGCGACCTGCACGACCAGCTCGGCGCCAACCTCACGCAGGTCGCCCTGCTCGGCGAAATGACCGAGGCCGACAAAAACCTGCCGGAAGAAATCGAGTCGCACGCGCGGCAAATCTGCTCGACCGCGCGCGAGACGACGCGTTCGCTGGACGAAATCGTGTGGGCCGTCAACCCGTCCAACGACACGCTCGAAGGGCTGGTGAACTACGCCTGCAAATATGCGCAGGATTATTTCGCCCTCGCCGGATTGCGTTACCGCGTGGACATGCCGGCACAACTGCCCGCCACCATCATCCCGCCCGAAGTCCGCCACAACGTGTTCCTCGCGTTCAAGGAAGCCGTGCACAACACCGTCAAGCACGCGCAGGCTTCCGAGGCGCGCGTGCGGTTGCAGTTGTCGCCGGAACAATTTACCTTGAGCGTCGAGGACGACGGACGCGGCCTCGGCGACCTGTCCCAAAAAAATTTGCGGAACGGTTTGAAAAACATGCGCAAACGGATGGCGGACATCCGCGGCGAATTTGAAATCGCGCCCGGCGCAGACGGCGGGACGGTCGTGCGGCTGAAAGTTCCCGTCAACAACAATTAAAACCAACACCCAATGCCCATTTCCGTTTCCATCGTCGAGGACAACGACAAGTTGCGCGCGACGCTTGCCCGCGTGATCGAGCGCGCGGACGGCTTCCGTTGCGCCAGCCACTACGCCAGCGCCGAGGACGCGCTCGCCGACCTGCCCAAGGCCAGGCCCGAAGTCGTCCTGATGGACATCAACCTGCCCGGCATGAACGGCGTGGATTGCGTCCGGCAGTTGAAAACCTCGCTGCCCGGCCTCCAGGTGATGATGCTCACGGTCTATGAAGACACGGAAAATATTTTCAACGCGCTCGCCGCCGGCGCGAACGGCTACATGCTCAAGCGCAGTTCCAGCAAGGAACTGCTCGAAGCCATCCGCGAAGTCCATCGCGGCGGCTCGCCGATGACCACGCACATCGCGCGCAAAGTCGTCCAATCCTTCCAGCGCTCGGCGGCCTCGACCGCCTCCACCGAAAATCTTTCCGAACGCGAACAGCAGGTGCTCGACCTGCTCGCACAAGGCTTGATCTACAAGGAAATCGCCGAAAAACTCGGCATCAGCTACGAAACCGTCCACACCTACATCCGCCGAATTTACGAAAAACTCCAGGTCCGCACGCGCACCGAGGCGGTGGCAAAATTTTTGCAGCGGTAGGCGGAATGTGCCAGACCGCCATTTTCATTCGTTTCCCCCTATGTTTGCAGGGAAAACGAAATGCGTCTGTGAAAGACACAAGACCGTTGACGCACGGGATTATGTCTTTCCCATATCTCCTCGCTTTGCCAAGCCTGCCGTGACAAAATGCGCGAATGGCATAAGCTGATTATGCGGCGACGCCGGGCGCGCGGATTGTCGAAATAAAAAGCCATTCGACCATCTGAAAAAGAAAGTGGAATTGCCAACGGCTTAACGCATAATTCCGAAATGGCAACAGAGCAAGAGTCCACTGGTGGCGAGGCAGGCAATAATAAAAAAAAGACCGGCGTAGCCGTGGTTTTCGGAATTATCGAAATCGTTTCCCTTGTGCTTTGGCAGACTGCCGACAATTTTTCTGGCGCTTCTGCTTATTGGATTCATTGGATTTCGGAGTGTGGTTTTCTTGCTGGCGCTGCATACCTAGCCTTTGAAAGTTCAAAGAATGCTTTGGTTCGTTCGCTTATTTACATCGCTTTTATTTTTTTATGTATAATTCTTTGGGACACCAAAGGCGACAAGTCAAACGCGGCATTGGCAGTGAAAACCGAATTGAAAACGCCTGTTATTTCACAATCAGTCGTTTCCACTAATGCAGAACAAAAAAAAGTTGAAGTTTTAGACGAAGACAATCCGGCTACGAGTATTTCGGATTATATTAGCGGTCAAACAGTCATTCAATTCGCCGAAATTTACAAAAGCGAGCCAACCGAATTGGCTTTTGAGGCATCAAACCAACTCGCAAAACATCACCCGAAATGCAGTGTTTATCTTTTTGAAAAAGCAGAATCATATTACGAACATGACCCAAGCCAGTCATCGTCTGCGTGGCGGCAGCGGCGTCCAGATTATGCTTGTGCGCTTTTTCTGTCGGACAGGGAAAGCGAGGCAGTAGAGCAATTGCACAAACTGATTTCCGACTTAAAATCAGCGGTAACAAATCCAACTTCAACATTGACGACGACCGCCTATGGCCAGCGATACGTTGATAAAACCCTTGAAGCAGAAATGAATGCGCTTATGACAAACTGTCAATCAAAACCAGCGTCGGCAGAATACATTGGGGAGACATGGAATGAATATAATTTGCTTGAGTATCAAATCAGGGTCGTGTGTGATTAGATTGTCGCTGTAGCAACGCCGAGTCGTGGTGTCGAGTTATCCGCCGGGTAAGTGTTTGTCTCTTAAAATTCTCCAGCCATCTTTTGAAAGATAGCCCTGCCTGTTTTCTGACGCCTCGCAAATAATAAATTCACCTTTCGCATTGCTAACCTTCCGAAGCAACTCCGTTAATTTATTGGCATTTTCATCAGATACCAGAAAAAAACAATTAGTCAATTCACCACGCCAGTTCACAATCTCGGGAATTTGTTCCAAATAGGCTATCAACTCTTTTTGAGTCCCCATTCCTGAACTAAAACAAAGAATATAAGATTTCATTCGTCACCCCCTAAATTTTGGGGAATTTGTGGATAGTTTGGGTTTGTAATAAGTTCGATAGAAGTTGGATTGACTGGAAATTCCTGTCCCTTTTCATAAATCAATTCCAATGACCTTTTTCTGAGTTGATATTCTTCAGATTGGAGTTTGTCCCTATCAAATATCATCAGAAAAGAAAACCCCAAGCAGGCAAATATAACAGGAAGAAGGACAATTATAATATACCAAGCAGGCGCACCATTTGGAAAAAATGGCGTTGCCGCTAGTCCCGGAGCCGTAACAATTAAGCAAAGCCACAGGATCGGATTTAATGCACTTCTGACCGTAAGTTTTTCGGCGGCATCAGTGGCAGACTGCTTTAATTGTTCTCTTAATTTCAAAGCTTTTAAGTATCCCAAAGTTGTTCCGTAGAACTTTTTGAGATTAGCAATGAGGCTTATGTGAAGCAAATTTATTGTGGTTTTTTTCATTTAATCATGCCAAGGCCGCAATTTTTTCCAGTTCACCTTTCCTGTCAGAGATTGGCCTTCAAAAATGAAAACATCATCTGCCTTGAAACCGATTGGAAACAGGCCGGAATCGCCATTTTTTATCAGTTCAAACGCCTTTTCCGACGTTACGAACACTGATTTTTCATTCGCATAGCACACTTTTCTTAAAAGTGGTCTATTTGTAATATCTTTAACAATAACAAGTTGTCCATTCATGCTAACCATTATCGGCCAGCGTTGTTTATGCTACAACATTTATTTCAAAATAATCCCAATTCGATGTTGACAAAATTTCCAAATCTGCGAATATGTCTTATCGCATAACGCGAGCATAACATGAAAACCGAAAACATATCCAAATCAAAGCCGCCTTATGTGGCGTATAAAACATTCACAAACTTCATCGCAAGTTTGAGGGCGTCAGGAATCCCTGACAGAATTGACCGGAGCGTTTTTCCCGGAATGTCTGGAGCCGCACAGTCTTTTCTGTTGGCTGCGCTACGATATTTGGGATTGATAAGCGATGAGGGAACGCCAACCGCTCTATTAAAAGACTTGCGTGATAACCCGCAAAACGAAAAAGCTGCACTCTCCAAGGTCATCAAAGAAAAATACAGTTTCATTTTCGGTGGTGGCTTCAATATAGCTTCAGCAACCGACGCTCAATTGACCGAGAAGTTCAAAGAGCAGGGCTTAAATGGATCAACGATTGTGAAAGCTGTGTCTTTTTTCACTTCTTTATGCGAGACGGCGGGAATACAAACCAGCCCGCATCTTAAAGGCAAACGCTTGGCAAGTGGTAACGGTTCAACGCCGCGCAAATATAAAAAACGCAAAGCAGCCGGTGAAGTGCCAGCCGGTGAAGCTGCGCCAGCACCGGCGCAGGCAAAAACTTTTCAGGAGATTCTATTGGCTAAATTCCCTGATTTTGACCCGAAATGGGATGCTGATACTCAAAAGAAATGGTTTGAAAATTTCGAGAAGTTTATGGAGTCGGCGAAAAAGTCCGAATCAAAACAATGAAAAATTTAGGCGATATATGCGAAAGACAGTGCTTCGTTGACGCGACACTGATTGGACTTCCAGTTCACGCATATATCGCCCCAAAAACAATTTCGGGAACGGGCGGTGTGACCCCCTCACAAGGTAGTCGCATCATAAGCGGCAGAACCACCGCCCTAATCCCAAAACAAACTAAAATAAAGCCCCGCCAGTGTTTCAGCACTGACAGGGCGCAACCAAACGCAGGGTTAAGCTGCAAAAGGTCGCATATCTTGTCAGATACGACTTCACGTTAGCTTTCCTTGCCAAGAAAGGCAAGTTGAAATGTCATTGCTGCTCCGGCGAAGCCAAAAAATTTGGCCGCTTCAAAAACATTAACGGCACGGTGCAACGCTATCGTTGCGTGCGCTGCGCCAAAACTTTTTCCGAATCGCAACCGCTGGACGGGCTGCGTCTTGATAACGACAAGGTCGTGCAAATCGTCAAGCTGCTGACAGAGGGGCTTGGCGTGCGGGCAACCGCCCGAATAGTGGAATGTGACGCGCACACGGTTTTGAACGTGCTGGAAACTGTCGGCCAAAAATGCGAGCAACTTCACAACAAACTTGTGCGCCACCTAAACGTGGACGCCCTGCAAATTGACGAACTTTGGAGTCGCGTCCAGTGTTCCCAAAAGCGGGCAAATCAAATCGGCGGCGGCGATGAGATTGGCGACCAATACACATTCCTTGCCGTCTCTGCCCGCGAAAAATTCATCGTCAGCTATCACACTGGCAAGCGCAACACGGAGAACACGGACACTTTTATTTCAGACGTTGCGGAGCGCATTGTTGGCCGCGTCCAGATCACAACAGATTCTTTCCGGCCTTATCAGCAAATCATTCGGAAACACCTGCTAGGGCGTTTGGACTTCGCCACAATGCAGAAACTTTACGCCGTGCCATACAACATCAAGGCAGAGGCCGCGCGACGCTACGCGCCAGCGCAATGCACGGGCGTTAAAATCAGAATCCAAGCTGGCGTGCCGCGTCAGGACAGAATCAATACGTCGTATGTCGAACGTCAGAATTTGACCGTGCGCCATTTCAACAAACGCTTTGCGCGTTTGGGTTTGGGCTATTCGCGGAAGCTGTGCAATCATCGTTACGCGATTGCGCTTTTTGCGGCTGCGTATAATTTCTGCAAAGTTCACAGCACGCTCGGATGCACTCCGGCTGTTGGCTTGAAACTCACAAATGAAACGTGGACAATTGAAAAGCTGATTGAAGAAGCGGCAAGAGCAACAAACTAATCACACGCGACCAAATCAGCACGAATAGGTTTTGACTGACTGACATTTTCAGCCAAAATAAAATTATGCCGAAAGCGAAACTCATCACGACGCACGGGCTTGGCTTGGAAGCCGCCATGAAGCGGCTGATTGCCACGCCGCCGCCGTCCAAAAAGGCCAAGCCGACCGCCAAGAAGCTCAAAGCCAATCCCGCCAGCAATTAGGCCGTTTTCCAGTCCATTCGGCAGACACAAAAGCCGTGTCGCCAAAAACCTCAATTCCGTTCAATGTTTGCGGGCTTTTTCAATAAATCTGCATCTGTCAAAGACACAAGCCCGTTAACCCTTGTAACCACAAATGGTGACAGGCGGGAAAATCAGGACATGCTAATCTAGTCTCGCTGTTTAGGTGTTCGGTTTGTTTTAGGTGTTTGTTTGTGGTGTCTGTTCTCATTGGGAGGCCGGAGTAGTGTCCGGCCTCTCTTTTTTTACCCCGATGGATAAAAAATCGCGTTTCAATTTCGGGCCGGAAACCTTCGGTGATTGCATTTCCCCTAATTTTTGCTACTAAATCCGCGTGCCTGACCCCAGCCTGTTGCTTCTCATCCCGGCTTACAACGAGGAACGCCGCATCGAACCGGTGTTGCGAGATTTCGCGCAGTTTTTCGCGCGCAATTATTCCGGCCGCTACCACATCATCGTCGTGCTCAACGGCTGCCGCGACAACACGCTCGGCGTGGTGCAGCAGGTGGCCAGGGAGTTTCCGTGCATCATCTGGCTCGATTTTCCCGAGCCCATCGGCAAGGGCGGCGCGCTCATCGAGGGCCTCAAGCTCGCCAAGCACGGCGATTTGATCGGCTATGTGGACGCGGACGGCGCGACCGGGCCGCAGGCGTTTCTGGATCTGGCACGGCGCATTGACGGGGCGGATTGCATCATCGGCTCGCGCTGGCTGCCGGATTCCGTCCTGGTCCGGCAGCAGACGTGGTTGCGCCGGTTCGTCAGCCGGTGTTTTCACGCCATCGTCGAGCTGCTGTTCTGGCTGCATGTCAAGGATACGCAGTGCCCGTGCAAATTGATGCGCTGCGAGGCCGTGGAAAAAATCCACCCGACGCTGCTCATCGCCGATCTTTCGTTCGACGTGAACCTGCTCGTGTCGCTCAAGCGCGCCGGTTTCAAAATCCTGGAAGTGCCGATCGAATGGTCGGACAAGGTCGGCTCGAAAGTCACCGCGACGCTGTTCCGTTCCTCGCTCACGATGTTTTTGTCCGTCCTGCGCATCCGGCTGATTTACTCGCCGTTCTACAAATGGCTCAAGCCGTTGCGCCCGCTCGAAGGCTGGGTCTACAAAAAGTTGCACGCGCCAAGGCCGCGCGCCCGGCCAACGGAAAAAAAATAAGTTCGGAATAAATTTCCCCGCGACGGCCCGGCTTCAGTTTTTGACCGGCACCTTTTCCACCTCGCCGCTCCAGGTGAAAAACGCGCACGCCGCGAGCAGCAGCAGGTTGACAACGCCCAGCGTCTGAAGAATCAGCCGCAGGCCGGCCTCCGGGCTGGCCAGCTGTCCGGCGTGCCGGCCAACCACCGCCAGCGCGAAACCGTAGGCCACCGCCAGCGCCACCAGCACCGGCACGATGCGGAACTGCGACCGCGCCAGCAGATTGTTCACCAGCACGTTCGCCAGCGACAGCGGCACCATCGCCCACGCATACCACGGCAGCACCGCCGCCGCGACCTGCACGAACGATTCCTTGAACACAAACTTGATGATCCACGGGCCGAGCACCGTCAGCCCCAGCGCGCCGCACGCCGCGAGCATTCCCGTGCCCAGCAGAACCAAGCCGAGCAGGTTGCTTTTTTCCGAACGCGCCGCGCTGTGGACGATTTTGGGAAACATCACAGTGGCCAGCGGCAGCACCAGCCACAACAACGCGCGCGCCAGCGTCCCCGCGCCCGTGTAAAATCCCGATTCGTCATCCGAAAAATAATTCCGCACGAACATCGTGTCCGCCGTGAATAAAAATTGCACCGCCCCAAAGCCCAGCATCAGCGGCACGATCTGCGCCAGCAAGGCGCGCTTCGCGAACGCCAGTTTCGGCAACCGCCACAACCCGCGCGTCTGCCAGATGCCGATGCCCACCGCGACCGCCAGCCCCAGGCTGACGCCCGTGACCATCCCGGTGGAACCGCAGGCGAAAGCCAGGACCAAAACCGCCGCCACGCTCAAGCGCCCCACGCCGTTGAGGATGTTCACCCAGCCCATCCAGAAAAAATTCTGCTGCCCCTGCATCACGCCGGTGAACATCGGCAGCCAGAACGAAAACAAAACCACCGCCACCGTGATCCACAAACCCGCCGCGCCCGGCAGTTTCCACGCCGCCAAAATTTGCGCCTGCCAGATCAACACGCCCAGCGCGAACAGCAAGGCCAGCCCCAACGTCCCCAGCCACGCCAGCCGGATCATGCCCGCCAGTTCGCGTGCGCGGCCCGTCGCCAGCGCGCGCGCCGTCTGCTGCGCAAAGACCATCTGCAACGGCAGGTTCGGCACGCACATCGCCACCGCCAGCATCACGCCAAACGCGCCGTATTCCGCCGCCGTGGTTTTTTTGGCGAGAAAATGCACCGCCCACATCATCGCCCCGCTGCCGATGTTTGCGATCATCAGCCAGCCGCTCTGCCGGAAAAATGCCGCGTGCGGCTTGGGATTAACCGCCGGAATGGTCTCAATTTTTTCTGCGCCGGAAATCATGTCGCGAAAAGCTTGCCGGATGAATTCAACCGAGAAAAGGCATTTCAACCGCGAAACTCCCGGAAGAAAAAATCAAACTGAAAATATTGTTCGCGCCCTTCGCGCCCTTCGCATTTCAAATTCAAGGAAGCGAATTGAGAAAACGCAAAAGCAGATTTTTCCCCCGCTCCAGTTCCGCCAGCGCAATCCATTCGTCCGCCGTGTGCGCCTGCGCGATGTCGCCCGGGCCGAACACCACGCTGGGAATTCCCGCCGCCGACAACACGGACGCATCGCAAAAATAATCCACCCCCGCCGGTCGCGCCTGCCCGACGCTCCGAAAAAATTGCCGCACGAGCGGCAGCTTCGGATTGGTTTCGAGCGGCAAAGCCGGCACGGCCTTCGCGCTCGAAATGGTTGCGCCCAGCTTTTTCGCCTTCAGCAGCGCGGCGATTTCGCCTTTCACTTTCGCTTCCGTTTCGCCCGGCAACGTGCGGCGGTCGATCGAAATCACACACGCGTCCGGCACGATGTTCGGCTGCGTGCCGCCGGAAATTTTCCCCACGTTCACCGTGCCCGCGCCGAGCAACGGATGTTTTCGTTTCCGCAACTGCGCCGCGTAAACCGTCTCCAAAACTTCCACCACGCGCGCCATTTCATGCACGGCGTTTTTGCCAAGCTGTGGCGTCGCGCCATGCGCCGCGCGTCCGTGCGTGGCAAGCTGCAGCCACAAGCTGCCTTTGTGCGCCGTGACGACTTTTAATCTGGTCGGCTCGCCGACGACGGCCAAAGTCGTAGGACAGGCGTCGCGCCTGTCTCCATTTTTCAAAAAATTCAGAGACAGGCGCGACGCCTGTCCTACAAGCGCGCGCGAACCGGCCTGCGCGTGTTCCTCGTCAACCAGACCCGCGAAAATAATTTCCGTGTCGAGCGGACGCGATTTTGCATTCGCCAGCTCGCACAACGCGGAGAGCATCGCGGCAACGGAACCTTTCGTGTCGCACGCGCCGCGACCGTGCAGCCGGCCGTTTTTACGCTGCGGGATAAAGCGCGTGCCGTCCGCGCCGACGGTGTCGAGGTGCGGCGCGAGCAGGATGATTTGCCTGGTTTTATTTTTTGGCCGCAGCCGCGCGATGACATTGGAATGACCGGGCAAAACTTTTTGAAATTCAATTTCCAAACCCGCGCGGGCGGCGATGGCGGCGATAAAATCCGCAACGCGCTTTTCACCGGCATACGGATGGCGCGGCGGCAGAAAGGCCGGATTCACGCTGGGCAGCGCGATGAGTTCCGCGAGAAGCTTTTCCGTGCGCGTCATGCGGCGCATGATGGCACGGTCGCAAACCCGGAGCGAGAAATTTACATCTGTTCGACGGTTTCGATGCCGAGTGTTTCCAAACCCAGCTTCAAAACGCGTGCCGTCAAAGCGCACAACACCAGCCGCGAATCGCGCGTGGCGGCATCATCGGCTTTCTGCACGGGACAATTTTCGTAGAAGCCCGTGAACTTCCCGGCAAGCTCAAAGAGATAATTACATAAAAAATTTGGCCGATATTCTTCCGCGACGGCTTCGAGTGTGATTCCAAAAGTGAGCAGATGCTTTGCCAGCGTAATTTCCTCCGGCGCAAAAAGTAGAACAGGCGTCTCGCCTGTTCCGGGCAGGCGAGACGCCTGCCCTACGTTTTTCCGAAAGATGCTTTTGATGCGCGCATACGCGTAAAGCAGGTAGGGCGCGGTGTTGCCTTGCAGCGCGAGCATTTTGTCCCAACTGAAAATGTAATCGCTCTGGCGGTTCGGCAGCAGATCGGCATATTTCACCGCGCCGAGGCCGACGACGCGGGCGATTTCTTTCCGCTGCGCCTCGGACAAATCAGGACTCTTTTCAGAAACAATCTTGAACGCGCGCGCTTCAGCTTCATCGAGCAAGTCGCCAAGCTTCACCGTGTCGCCGGAGCGCGTCTTGAACGGCTTGCCGTCGTCGCCGAGAATTTTTCCGAAGCCGACGTGAATCAGCTTTGTATTTTTCGCTGCATCCGGTTTCCAGCGAGCGACGATAAGAAATAATTTTTTGAAATGACCGGACTGCCGGTCGTCCACGACATAAACGATTTCGTTCGGCGACCACGTTTTGAGCCGGTAACCCACGGTCGCGAGATCGGTGGTCGTATAATTAAAACCGCCGTCGCTTTTGCGCACGAGCGCGGGATCGGCCACCCATTCGCCGTCGCGGTTGACGAGAAACGGGTCTTCCTTCGGCGGCAACGTGCCGTCGCTGAACACGCCGACCGCGCCTTCGCTTTCGCGCGCGATTTTTTTCGCGAGCAAATCATCCACCACTTCGCCGAGCCACGGGTTGTAAAAACTTTCGCCGAGCGCAAAATCAAACTTCACGCCTAGGCGCGAATAAATCGTGTCGAACTGGATTTGCGAAAGCCGGATCATTTCCTTCCAGATGGAAATATTTTCAGCATCGCCAGCTTGGAGCTTCACTAATTCTTCACGCGCTAACAAAGTTCTTTTATTAGGATCGGGTTCAGTTATCCAGCTTGCGACCTCTAAATCTTGGCAGTTTTTAATAAAATCAGGATGAGTCCCGAGCGCATCAGCTACTTGGCTTGCTCTGTAAAGCAAACCCATTGTTTTTATTGGATCATCTGCAAGGCAACGCGACAGAGCCGCCGAATAAGACGTGTCTCTCTTGAAAGTTTTCCAAATGGCCAAAATATATCCGAACTGCGTGCCCCAGTCGCCGATGTGATTGTCGCTGATGACGCGGTGGCCGAGCAATCGCAGCGTGCGTTGCAGCGCGTCGCCAATGCCAGTGGAGCGGATGTGGCCGACGTGCATCGGCTTAGCGACGTTCGGCGAACTGAAATCAATGACGACGGTTTTCGGTTGCGAAAATTTTTCAAAAAACAAATGCTCGCCGCGCGCGGCGGCTTCGAGCGTCTGCACGAGCACGGAATTTTTCAGCCGGAAATTAAGGAAGCCCGCGCCGGCGATTTCCACTTTTTCGCAAATATCGGAAACGTCGAGCTTGGCCAGCGTGTCGGTGGCGAGCTGGCGCGGATTTATTTTCCGCACCTTGGCGAGCGACATCAGCGCGTTGGATTGGTAGTCGCCGAATTTCGGATCGCACGGGCGGACAAGAACGGCGGAGACATCGGCGTCCGGTAAAACTTCGCGGACGGCAGACTGCAAGGAGGATTCTATTTTTTTGTGTGGCAGCACGACGGAAATTTAACCGCGAAACACGCGAAATACACGAAAGAAACCAAAGCAGTCACCGGAAATTTTTCGCTCGGTTCGCGTATTTCGCGGTTGGAAATTATATTATTTTTTACCGTGTTCACGGATGACGGCGAGCATCGTGTCGGCGTCCGGGGATTTTTCGAGGGCTTCGCGGAAATCGGCCTTGTGCAGAAGTTTGGCGATGTTGGCGAGCGTGTGGAGATGTTTCTGAAACTGACCTTGCGGCACAAGAAAAAGCATGACGAGCTTCACCGGCTGGTTGTCGAGCGCGTCGAAATTCACTCCCGCGCGGGAGCGGCCGAGCGCGCCGACGACCTCAAAAATCAGATCCGTCGAGGCGTGCGGGATGCCGATGCCGAAGCCGATGCCGGTGGACATTGACGTTTCGCGCTTCTTCACGGCGGCGGTCACGGCGTCGCGGTCGCCGGGCTGAATCTTGCCGGTGGCCACGAGATTGCCGATAAGTTCGTCAATCGCCTCCCAGCGGTTTGCTGCTTTCAGTTCGGGGACGATCTGTTCGCGTCCTAAGATGTCGGCCAAATCCATAGCGACGTGAAGCATGAAGCGAAACGCCCGGACAATTCAAGACTGAATTGCTAACAAATTTTTCGTGCGTCAAATCATGCGCTGCAGCCAATGGAAAATCATGCCGGTGCTTTCGGCCCACCAGCCGAGCGAATTCAACATTCCAACCTTGGCCGTCAGCAACGGAATGCCAAACAGCAGCACGCAGACGTTGCCAAGAAAAATTACGACGGTGGAAAATAAATAACCCTGGCTCGTAATGTCCGTTTGCTGTGTTTGCAAGACATGAAAGTTGAGCGTGACGTGAAACGCATACGCCGCGCCGACGAGCAGGTGAAAATAAACCAGATAACTTTTCCAATCCCAAATCATATGACCGATGGCAAAAATGAAAATCACGATGAGCGCGTAGAGCGGGAAAAAATACGGCGCGAGCGCGATGACAAAATTGGTTTTGGAGATGACGACGTGGCCGCCTTTGGAGGTGACCTTCATTTTTTTGACCTGCCCGCCGAAAAGCCAAGTCCAGAGCGCGTGCGTGAACTCGTGGCCGAAGACGTAAATCCACATCGGCTTGGGAAGCAGGAAAAAAATGACCATCCAGCACGCCGCGCCCGCCAGAAACGGAACCCAAGTCGTGTCCGCGCTGCCGCTGGCGCGCAGCACGAGCCACAACGCCCGCGCCGCGCCGGCACAAACCGGCAACAGCAAAACGGCGATGAAGAGCTTGATCCATTTCGGCACGCGCAGAGCGTAGGACAGGCGTCGCGCCTGTCTCAAATTCAAAAGCAAAAAAAGATTGGAGACAGGCGCGACGCCTGTCCTACAATCGCGCTATGACAAAAGACGAAGCGTTGCAGATTTTCCGCGATTCGGGCGCGTTGCTGGAAGGCCATTTCGTTTTGCGCAGCGGCTTGCACAGCCGCCAATTTTTTCAATGCGCGCTCGCATTGCAACAGATGCCGGTCGTGGAAAAACTTGGCGCGGCGCTGGCGGCAAAATTAAAACCGCTCGGCGCGGTCACGGTGGTTTCGCCGGCGATGGGTGGTTTGGTCATCGGCCAGGAAGTCGCGCGGCAACTGGGCTTGCGTTTTATTTTTGTGGAGAAGGAGGACGGCAAACTGGTTTTGCGGCGCGGCTTCAAGATTGCGGCGGGCGAAAATATTCTCGTGGTCGAGGATGTCGTGACCAAGGGCGGGCGCGTGCAGGAAACGTTGGACATCGTCCGCGCGCACGGCGGCAAGGTCGTGGGCGTGGCGATGGTGGTGGATCGCTCGAACGGCGCAGTGAATTTTGGCGTGCCGTTTGAAAGTTTGATTTCGTTGCAGGTGGAAACGTTCGAGGCAGACAAATTGCCGCCGGACTTGGCGAAAATTCCAGCGGTCAAGCCGGGGAGCAAATGAACAAACGCAAAGATTAATGTTGGTGGGGCGAGCGTCCTCGCGAGCCGCGAACACGTTTAGGCTCACACCGGCTCGCGGGGACGCTCGCCCCACCGAATTGAGCCACTGCTAATTATTCTCTACCTATGAACGCGGCGCCAAACAACGAATTGCCTCAACGCCAAAATCCAGCTTCGGGCATCCACGTCCAGCTCGGCCAATCAAACATTGTTTTGCTCACCATCAACACCGAGAAGCGCGAGCCTTGGTTGAACAATGAAACGGCGCATCAACTTTTGCGCGAAACATGGTCGGAGGCAACGGCTTGGCTGGTGGGCGATTATTTGTTGATGCCGGATCATCTGCATTTATTTTGCGCGCCGCGAGATTTGCAGTTCACGATTGAAACTTGGATGGCTTATTGGAAGCGCGAATTTGCGTTGAAGCACAAGCACAAGGAATGGAAATTCCAGTCGCGCGGCTGGCATCATCGGCTGCGCGACGGCGAGAACTATTCGGAGAAATGGATTTATGTTCAGGAAAATCCATTTCAGAAGGGTTTGGTTCGACGGATTGAAGATTGGCCGTTCAAGGGGCGGATTTTTGATTTGATGTGGAGCGGAAAATAGTTTTGGGGAACGGCTCGCGAGGACGCTCGCCCCACCAGCGGGTTGCGCCAAGCGGCACATTCACTGTGCCACGGCGTCGCTTTTGGCACAGTTTTTCATTTGCGTGATTTGACTTAAATCGCCGGATTCTCCTTTGTTTTCATTGTTATTCAACATTTTCATTCGGCGGCATTGGAATTGCGTCAGAAGCATCAGCATTTTAAACCAAAACAATTTTACACACCCAATTTTATGGCAAAAGTATTAGGCATTGATTTAGGCACGACGAATTCCTGCATGGCGGTCATGGACAGCGGCGAACCGCTCGTGCTCGAAAATTCCGAGGGCAAACGCACGACGCCGTCGGTCGTGGCGTTCACGAAATCCGGCGAACGCGTGGTCGGCGACGCGGCGAAGCGCCAGGCCGTCACGAACTCGCGCAACACGGTTTATTCCGTGAAGCGTTTCATGGGCCGCAAGTTTGACGAGGTCGGCGAAGAAATTAAGCGCGTGCCTTACAAGGTTGTCAAAGGCTCGAACGGCGACGCCGCGATTGAAGTGGAAGTCAACGGCAAGCCGAAGCAATTTTCGCCGCAGGAAATTTCCGCGATGATTCTTTCCAAGCTCAAAGCCGACGCCGAAACGCGCCTGGGCGAAAAGATCACGCAAGCCGTCATCACCGTTCCCGCTTACTTCAACGACTCGCAACGTCAGGCCACGAAGGACGCGGGCAAGATTGCCGGTCTTGAAGTTCTTCGCATCATCAATGAGCCGACTGCCGCGTCGCTCGCTTACGGTCTTGATAAAAAGAAGGACGAGAAGATCGCCGTTTATGATTTGGGCGGCGGCACGTTTGATATTTCCGTGCTCGAAATCGGCGACGGCGTGTTTGAAGTGAAGGCCACGAACGGCGACACGCATCTCGGCGGTGACGATTGGGACAATACTTTGATGGATTGGATTCTCGATGAATTCAAACGCGAGTATAACATGGATCTTCGCAAGCAGCCGGACGCGCTCCAGCGCATCAAGGAAGAAGCGGAAAAAGCCAAGATCGCGCTTTCCAGCGCGCAGACTTACGACATCAACCTGCCGTTCATCACGGCGGACGCAACCGGGCCGAAGCACATTCAAAAAACTTTGACCCGCGCGAAGATGGAGCAGCTCACCGACAAACTTTTTGAACGCACCATCGGGCCGGTGAAAGCTTGCTTGAAGGACGCGGGCATCGAAGCCGCGAAGATTGACGAACTCGTGCTTGTCGGCGGCATGACCCGCATGCCGAAGGTTGTCGAAGTCGCCCGCTCGCTTGTCAACAAACCGCCGCATCAAGGCGTGAATCCTGACGAAGTCGTCGCGATCGGCGCGGGCATTCAAGGCGGCGTGCTCAAGGGCGAAGTGAAGGACGTGCTCCTGCTCGACGTGACGCCATTGTCGCTCGGCATCGAAACGCTCGGCGGCGTGTTCACGAAATTGATCGAACGCAACACCACGATTCCCGCGCGCAAATCGGAAATTTTCTCGACCGCCTCGGACAATCAGCCCGGCGTGGAGATTCATGTGCTCCAGGGCGAACGCCAGTTCTCCAAGGACAACAAGACGATTGGACGGTTCAATCTCGCGGACATTCCGCCGGCACCGCGCGGCGTGCCGCAGATCGAAGTGACCTTCGACATTGACGCCAACGGCATCCTGCACGTCGGCGCGAAAGACCTTGGCACGGGCAAGGAACAGAAAATTTCCATCACGGCCAGCAGCGGTCTCTCGAAGGACGAAGTCGAGAAGATGCGCAAGGACGCCGAGGCCCATGCCGACGACGACAAGGCCAAGCTCGAGGAAATCCAGACGCGCAACGAGGCGGACAACTCCGTTTATCGCACCGAGAAACTGCTCAAGGACAACGCGGACAAACTGTCTGCGGACGACAAGGGCAAGCTCGAAGCCGCCGCCACTGCGGTGAAGGAAGCGCTCAAAGGCACGGACGCCGCCGCCATCAAATCCGCCAGCGAAAAGCTGAACGAAGTCTGGCAGGCCGTCTCGACCGAACTTTACAAAGCCGCCGCCGCGAAAGCGCAGGCGGAGAAAGGTCAGGCTGGCGCGCAACCACAGCCCGAAGGCGGCGAGCCGAAGTCCGAGGAAAAGAAGGACGAAGGCGTGATTGACGCGGAAGTCGTGGACGAGAAGAAATAAATTGAGCAACCGCGAAATACACGAAATACACGAACGGAATTTTTTCACATAGTTCGCGTAGTTCGCGGTTAAAAACTTTTCCCACCGCTCGGGCGGCGGGAGTTAATTAAGCAGTCAACAACAACAACCAAACAAAGAAAAAAAGTATGGCACTAAACGTCAAACCGCTCGGCGACCGCATCCTCGTGGAAGCGATCGAAGAGAAGGAAACCAAAAAGGGCGGCATCATCATACCCGATTCCGCCAAGGAAAAACCGACCGAGAGCATCGTCATCGCGCTCGGCACCGGCAAAACGGACGACAACGGAAAGAAAGTCCCGTTTGAAGTCAAAAAAGGCGACCGCGTTTTGGTCAGCAAATACGGCGGCACGGAAATCAAGATTGACGGCAAGGAATACAAGATTTTGTCGAGCGACGACATCCTGGCCGTTCTGGAATAACTCTCAACCATCAACAATAAACTATTAACTAAATTATATGGCAGCCAAACAATTAGTATTCGACGAGCAGGCGCGGCAGGCGTTGCTCAAGGGCGTGCAGAAACTCGCGCGCGCCGTCGTGGCAACGCTCGGCCCGAAAGGCCGCAACGTGGTCATTGACAAAAAATTCGGTTCCCCGACGGTCACCAAGGACGGCGTGACGGTCGCGAAGGAAATCGAACTCGAAGACCCTTACGAAAACATGGGCGCGCAGATGGTCCGCGAAGTCGCCAGCAAGACGAGCGACGCAGCGGGCGACGGCACGACGACGGCGACGGTTCTGGCCGAGGCGATTTATCGCGAAGGCTTGAAATATGTCACCAGCGGCGCGAGCCCGATCAACATCCAGCGCGGCATCAACAAGGCGGTCGAAGCCGCCGTGGACCAGCTCGCGAAAATTTCCAAGAAAGTGAAAGACAAAGAGGAAATTAAACAGGTCGCGACGGTTTCCGCCAACTGGGACACCACGATCGGCGAGATCATCGCCGACGCGATGGACAAGGTCGGCAAGGACGGCACGATCACGGTTGAAGAAGCGAAGTCCATCGAGACGACACTTGACGTGGTGGAAGGCATGCAATTCGACAAGGGTTATTCCTCGCCGTATTTCGTGACCAGCGCCGAAACGATGGAAGCGAAACTCGAAGACGCTTACATTTTGAATTACGAAAAGAAAATCAGCAGCCTGAAAGATTTGCTGCCGATTCTCGAAAAAGTCGCGAAGACGAGCAAGCCGCTTTTGATCATCGCTGAAGAAGTCGAAGGCGAAGCGCTCGCGACGCTCGTGGTGAACAAATTGCGCGGCACGATCAATGTCTGCGCGGTCAAAGCTCCGGGCTTCGGCGACCGTCGCAAAGCCATGATGGAAGACATCGCGGTTCTCACCGGCGGCAAGTGCATCACCGAAGATTTGGGCATCAAGCTTGAATCCATCGGCCTCGAAGATTTGGGCCGCGCCAAGAGCATCGTTGTTGATAAAGAAAATACGACGATTGTCGAAGGCTACGGAAAATCTTCCGAGATCCAGGGCCGCGTGAATCAAATCCGCCGCCAGATCGAAGAAACGACGAGCGATTACGACAAGGAAAAATTGCAGGAACGTCTCGCGAAATTGGCAGGCGGCGTGGCCGTCATCAACGTCGGCGCGCAGACCGAAACCGAAATGAAGGAAAAGAAAGCGCGCGTGGAAGACGCGTTGCACGCGACCCGCGCGGCCGTGGAAGAAGGCATTGTTGCCGGCGGCGGCGTGGCATTGATCCGCTGCATCAGCGCGATTGAAGCCGTCAAAGGCGCGAACGACGACGAGCAGATCGGCGTGGACATCATCAAGCGCGCCGTCGAAGGCCCGCTGCGTTCGCTCGCCGCGAACGCCGGGGTCGAAGGCTCGCTCATCGTGCAGGAAGTCAAGAAGCGCAAGGGCAACGAAGGCTACAACGTCGCCACGGGCGAATACGAAGACCTCGTGAAAGCCGGCGTGGTTGACCCGAAGAAAGTCACGCGCTCGGCGTTGCAGAACGCGGCCAGCATCGCGGGTCTGTTGCTCACGACCGAATGCCTCATCACCGACGCGCCGGAAAAGACCAAGCCGGAAGCCGGCGGCGGTCACGGCCACGGCGGCGGCATGGGTGACATGGGCGGCATGGGTGGATATTGATTCGCTAAAAATTAGAGGAACCGAAAATCAAGCGCGGCTGGAAGCAATTCCGGCCGCGTTTTTTTGTTTGGATTGAAGTCATTGACAGCATTGACAGATTTGCAAGGCTGGCGCATTTTACTTGTGTGAAATCGTTGCTGGAAATTGAAGAAGCCATTACCAAGTTGCCGCCCAAATCGCGCCATCAGCTTGTTCAGGACATTCCCGCGCTTTGCCCCGACGCCTTTCCGGCGGACGGCTGGGACGCGATCCTGAATGATGCCGCGCCGCGTCCCGTGCTGACTTCGCTGCTTAACAAACTGGATGCCGAATATACGCAAAAGCCGGAAAGTTTTCTGACGCTGAACGACAAATCGCTGAAAAAGTGAACTCGCGCGGCACGGAGGATTTTTGGAAATTGTATCACGGCCTGCCGCCGCAAATCCGAATCGCCGCCCAAAAAGCCTTCCAAAAGTTCTTGGAGAATCAGGCGCATCCAAGTTTGCACAAGTTTGCAATTGGAGCGTTTGAAATTTGACAATCGCGCATGGTCGGTTCGCGTCACCCGAAATTTTCGCGCCGTCGCCCGCCGTTACGACGATGACTGGCTTTGGTTTTGGATCGGCTCGCACGAGGAATTTGACCGGCGTTTTCCGAAATAAATTTTCTTCGCAGATTTTACATTTCACTTCAACTTGACCCGCGCGGCGAATTGAAGGATTATGGAGTTGCCGAAAATTTTGGATGGGGGCGCACTGGTTTCGACCATGTGAACACGCCAGAGGCGGCATGCCGAGGACGATGCGTTGGCCTCGTTAATCATTCGCATCAAAACAAAACAGCTAATCAAGAACTAGCTCTCGCGGCCTAAGCGCCACGACGTTCACCGGCAGACACCTGCTACGCCGGAGGAACGCAACAGCAGGCATGGTTGATGGCGGAGACCGCGCGCTGTCAGCCGAGATCTTATCATGCGGACTAGGCAGTGCGACTTGAGTTCGGACAGTATCGCATAGCAGAAAATTTTATCCGAAATAAGCATGTAGTCGCGGCTGGCAGGTTGACTTGGGACGCGGGTTCAATTCCCGCCGCCTCCACCATTTATCTTTGTATAAATGATGTATTGACATATTTCTATCCGCCATCTATCATGCGGATAGATGAAAGCTGACGCATCAAACGGCATCACGGAGATTAAGCGGAAAGGTGTCTCTGTCCGTATCCGCCCCACCATCAAAGACGGCGCGACCTATTTCGTGCTGGATTATCGCAATCAGGGGCAGCGCAAGCTGGTTTGGCGTTCCACGCTGGCGGACGCCCGCGCCGCCGCCAACGGTGCGATTGACAAAATCACCGAAGGCCAGTCCGAAGTCCTCAATCTCAAATCCGCCGACGCTCACGCCTACACACGCGCCCGCGCCACGCTCGACGGGATAGAAAAAGGGATAGATGATGCCGCGAAGGAATACGCCGAAGCCCACCGGCTGCTAAATGGCACGGCCAGCATCCTGGAGGCGTGCCGGGATTGGGCGAAGCGTCACGCCGTCAAATTGCCGCGCATAATGGTTGCCGACGCCGTAGCGGAGTTTAAGCGGCAATGCGTCGCCGACGGAAAATCCAAATTGCGGTTGAAGGAAATTTCCACGGTCTTGACCCGGTTTGCCGAATCTTTCAACGTGGAGATTCACACGCTGGAGCCGAAAATGATTGCGGACTATTTGACCGCGTTGCCGCTGGCCGAGCGCACCCGGCGGAATCAGCGGAACGGTATCGGCTTTTTCAACCGCTGGCTCGTCTTGCGCGGGTATCTGGCGAAGGGGACTGATTTGCTCGATGGCGTGCAAAACTATTCGTTGCGGCAGCATGGTGAAATTACCACCTACACCGCCGACGAAATGCGCCGGTTGATTGCCGCCGCCGATGACCGGATTTTGCCGCTCATCGTCATCGGCGGGTTTGCCGGATTGCGCCACGCCGAGATTCAACGGCTGGAATGGGAGGACATTGATCTGGAGGAAGGGTTTGTTGAAATCAAAGCGGACAAGGCGAAAACCAAAACGCGGCGCATCGTGCCCATCAAGGACAACCTGAAAAAGTTCCTGCTGCCGATTGCCAAGACCAGCGGGAAAGTCGTCACGGTCAAGAACACCAGCAAGGAACTTGGCAGGACAGCGGCCAAGACCGGCGACGCGGCGAAGGAAATCCCGGCGCTGGCATGGAAACACAATGCGCTCCGGCACACTTATATTTCCGCGCGCGTGGCCGAGTGTGCGGACATTTCCCGCGTGGCCGATGAAGCGGGCAACAGCCCGCAAATCATCAGCACGAATTATTTGAAACGGTTTAGGCCGGCAATGGCGGCAGAGTGGTTTTCAATCCAACCAAACTAATCCCCCTAATTAACGTCATGCAAAATAAAATTGATATTCCCACCCGTGGAGTTGCAACCATCTTCAAAAAGGATGCACTGGAATTTGTAAGAAGCTGGGATAAGCCGATTGTCCGATTGTGTTTGAATAAAGAGCAATCGCGCTGGGAGCAAATGCCGGTTAGGAAAATTCCCAAAGGATGGATTCAAGACATTGAAAATGTCGCTGCCTGTTGTCCGCAATGGCCGAAGCACATGATCGCCCAAGAATTCACGAACTGTTATTGGCAGTTGCCCGACCTTACCGCCGCACTCCTAAATTTCTTACGCCAGAAATGGGCTGCGCTCGAAACGAGCAAGGCTGGAAAACTCAAAAGGTTTCTCTCACAAAACACGGCGGTAAAATGGGTTGAAGGTTTCGCCTCACGCGAAGCCGTCGAAGAAGCCAATGCAATCAGGCAAATTCTTAAAGAGAAGCAACCACACAAAAACATCCCGTGCCCGCGACCTGTCACGGAAGAAGATGAAAAGTTTTTTCAGTTATCCCAAACCATGTGGGCAAATCGGCAACACTCCGGCGTTGTGCCTGACGAATTTGGAAATGTAAACGCGAGCATAACGACGACGAGACTGAACGCCAACCATTGGAGTGGCTTCCGCATATTAAATCAACTTCTCCCTAAAACTGTTCCCCACCACTCTTCCAATGACACAGCCAATAATCGCGCCCGCCACAAATTCAGAGAGCCAATGGATGCTTACAGATACGCCCAGGCCAACGTAAAAAGCATAAACCAGCGCGAGAACTGTTAGCGTCTTGTTCTTCGGGTAGAGCGTGATCAAACAGGCCGACATTGCAAAAGTCACGGTGGTGTGGGATGAGGGCCAACCCCAGAACACGCCGCCTTTCAGAAATCCAAGTTGGAATCCGTGGCTGGTGTCGGTCGGTGAATTAAGGTTGGTAGCTGACATTCTAAAGCCTCTGAACGGTGGTGGAATGCGCCCAGTGAAGGCTTTATAGGAGATTGAGATTAAATAGCCGAGGATTGCCGATTGTCCCAAAGCCCAGGCTGTTGAAATGATGCGTTGATTCTTATAGATTGCGCCAAAACTCAGGATAATCAAGGTTCCAAATATGGGGAGCAGGGAACCGAGCATGATGGCGGGAAGCGCGAGTTGGGCCAATATTTCACTTCGGGTTGAACGATAATATGCCCAGTCAAAACCAGTCTTGACGATCACTACAGTCAGAAGAATGGCAAGCAAGTGATACAGGAGATTGCGACCACTGAAGATGATGATGACGTTTTTGGAGAGCTTGTGCAACAGTTCTGGCATCGGTCAAATCATAGCCTTGCCCCCGGACTTGAGCCATCTCAAACAAACCGGACTGCGGGGTATTGAATTTTATCCCGTGAAAAATGAGAAACCTGGTAGGCGGGCCAGCTTAATTGGCCAGATGTCCGGTAACAACTATGGATTGACAGGTTTTTTAATATTTGAGTTAATGAATGGAGTAAACCCATATTTCCCAAATAAACTTCACAAGCTGGAGTTAGTGACATACAATAAAGCCGCATAAACAAAGGCTTTCATCTATGTCCAACCAACAAAAAACGGCGAATCCAA
>Ga0302319_10000410_pt1 | contig 96492 bp, 76 predicted proteins | sample Bog_T0_2_FD_203319 | JGI IMG/M metagenome (GOLD analysis project Ga0302319, IMG submission 203319) | Peat permafrost microbial communities from Stordalen Mire near Abisko, Sweden - Bog_T0_2 | ecosystem: Environmental > Terrestrial > Soil > Wetlands > Peat | place: Sweden: Abisko, Stordalen Mire... | reverse complement strand
GACGAGTATTTCGAAGGCGATGGCCTGGTGCTGGTGGAATGGGCCGATCGCGTGGCCGGTTGCCTACCCCGGGAGCGGGTAGAAATCGACATCGAGGTTACCGGGCCCCAGTCGCGGCGGATGAAGATCACTTCCATCGGCGCCCGTTACGACGCGACCATCCAGCGGTTGAGGGAAAGGATGAAGGATGAAGGATGAAGGATGGAAACCCCTACTGCGGGCTGGTGGTTCTTGAGCGAGGAGGGGTGAGAAGCAAATTGGCCGAATGCGTTTGAGGGGTTGTTTCTGGTTTTCATCCCTTTTCGTTGCGGCAATTTCCGTTACCTATGTTTTCTGGTATCGCTAGGTTTCCTAGTCTGTTTCTTTCTGTGATCTACCCCGGAGACCTGGGGGAGTAGCGGCCGATATAGAATCCAGGAAACCCACCGCGTCGTGGCACAGGTGTGGCAAGCTTTTTTGGGTGGGACTGAGCATTAGGGATGTCACGGCTGAGCGCAGCGAAGGACCTACGCCCCGCGGCGGACCAAGGTAGATTCTCCGCTGCGCTCAGAATGACACGATTCGCGCGCCTTGCGTAGAACTCCTGCCAGACACCCCTTGGCTCGCGAATGTGGACCGCAATCGCGGCTGGGGCTAGAATGGATTTGTCGCGGTCGTGGCAGAAAATGGCGACTGTGGTGTTGCGTGCGGAAACGGTGGTACCAGACATTTTATAGTCTGCGCGGCCGCAAATGATTCAAACCGCGGCGATAGGGAGCGGTTCATATCCTTTCTGATCGTTCGCAGTATTAGGTGAGGCCATGCATATTCGTTCCTCGATCTTCCGCCTTTCGCCTTCCGCCTTCATCCTTTGTTTTGTCGCCGCGCTCGTCTCCGACGAGATCGCCCGGGGCCAGGGCAGTTCCAGCTATGGGATGTTCGGCAGCCGCAGCATGGGTCAAGGGATTAGTAGTACCGGCTTCGGCTTGGATTTGGGCTCGGGGAGCGGCTCGGGCACCAACACCGTAGGACAAATCACCGGCTCGGAGCGGTTTCTGCAATCCAATCGTCAGCCGGGCCAGTTCGTGGGCGGCAACTCCCAGACCGCGCTTTCGGTGATGAGCCAGTTCTCCGCCGCCGGCAACACGATGGTCAATCCGACCCAAGGTTTGCAGCAATTGCAATTTGGAGCGGGTGAGCAACAACCCGCAGCCCCGCCCGTTCCCCAGTTCCGGGCATCGCTCAGCGTGGATTTCGCGCATCCCAACGTCAGTTCCACGGCGATGCTCGGCAATCTTTCCAAGCGGTTGGGCAACACGTTGGGTCTCAAGATCCAGAAGCCGATCCAGGTGACTGTGCAGGGTTCAACTGCTGTTCTTCAGGGTGAAGTGGAGACAGAACACGATCGCTTCTTGGCGGAACAAGTGGCGCGCCTTGAACCCGGGGTTTGGGCGGTTCGTAACGAGCTGAGCGTGACCAGGCCGACACCGGAGCGAAGCGTGGATCGTTCGTCGCGACGCTCGGCGACTCCCAGCTCGGCCCCGACACTGGGCAATCCGAACCCGCGGGGTTCGTAGTCCAACTGGCGCCCGGCGTTGCGCATGCGGTGGCGGGCAGCGTGATCGGTCGCATCCCGTTCGCGCCCGGCGGTGCCGCGGCGGAGCTGTTATACATCCGCGATTGCAGCGGGACGGGGATGGTGACCGAGCGGAGGCCCGGCGACAGCGTGGCGGCCGGCGCTGTGGAATCCAGCCGATCCGGCACTTCGACCTCGGCAGAGGCCGGGCGCACCGGATTGGCGGTTCTCGGCGTGCCGCTGGTTTGCGGCGGCTCGGCCGCGGGGGTCAAGCCTTCGGGGCCGGGGAGCAATTGCAGGCATTGTTCGCCGACGACCAGTCCCCCTTGCTTCTTCGGCATGAAGCGCGCGATCAGGCTGATCTTGCAGGGGGGGTTCGATGCCGCATCCCAGGGCAGCCAAACGCTATAGGAGTGGCCGATGTCCGACTTGCTATAGTGCAAGGCAAACTGTTCGGCAGTGAATACGTATTTGCGCGTTGGCCGCGGATCTTCCTTCTTGCTGTGCGTTTCATCGAACGCGTAGACCGTCAGCGTTCCCTCGACTTTGACCGGCTTCTCGCTCTTTTCACCGTAGAACATCAGCCGGCCGCCGAAACCGCGGACCGGCTGCGGTTGATCGGCGCGGTAGAGAATGGTGTCTTTCCACATCGCCACGACTTTCACCGGCGTCCGCGGCTCATCTTTACCGTAGAGCCATTGCGGCTTCTTGCAGCTCCACTCGCAACAGCCCGAGATCGAACCCACAATGAGCCCCAACAGGAGCGGATAACGTAATCGGCGGAAGATCGACATGGCGAACTCTCTGAATACACAAAGACTGGGAATACACCACGGAGACACGGAGGACACGGAGAAGGAAAAAATGGGGAGGGTCATAGGACGAGCCTGGTAATCCCATCCGTCATGAGGGCGGTGTTGAAGTTCATGAGCAGGCCGAGTTTCATGCCGCTGAGCCGGAGATAGGTGAGCAATTGGGCCGGGTGAATCGGTAAAACACTCTCGACACTCTTCAATTCGAGTATGACTTTACCTTCCACGAGCACGTCGAGCTTGTACCCGCAATCGAGCTTGACCCCCTTGTACACGACCGGCAACGCGACTTGTCGGCTGAATGGGACACCGCGAATGCTCAGTTCATGGCAGAGGCACTCTTCATACGCGGATTCCAGCAGTCCCGGCCCCAGTTCCTTATGGACTTCAATTGCTGAGCCGATGATTTCGCGAGTCAATTGCTCATGGACCAACATCCCTACTGCTCCTTCCTGGCTCCGCCGTTTCCTTTTTCTTCGCTTCTTCTCCGCGTTCTCCGTGTTGTGTGGTGAACTATCTTCTTGGATTGATTTTCTGTCTCACGGTTGTTGCGGAGCCCCGTAGGCCGCCGGCCTCACGCTGCCATCCGATCCCGGCGGTGCAGACGACTGCGCGCCGTATGCGGCCGGCATCACGCCGCCGCCGTACGCCTGCGGCGGCCCTTGCTGCACGGTGTAGTTGGCCGGCGCTGCGGCTGCCACGACCGGCGGCATCACTTGCGTCGTCGTCGGCGTGCTCTGCCAGCCCGGGCCGGCAATCGGGGCGGGACCCTGCCACGCTTGTTGGCTATTCTGCGGGAGGAAATTGGACTGACTCGATTTCTGGCCCGCGGGACTCTGAGGCTGATTGAGCGACGGCACACTTTCGTCCACGTGGACGTTTTGCGGTTTTCGCTCGGCCTGGGGGGCCTCGGGCGGAGTGGGAATCATTTCGGCGCTGCCGGGCGTGGGCGTGGGGGACGGTTTTCCGCTCGGGGCCGGCTGCGGCGCGCCCGGTTCCTGGTCGGGGTAGACCACCTGGGTTTCGCTGTCATGCCAGTGGTCGTTGCGGCCCCGCACTCCCAGGTCGCCGTGCAGCGACTCGGCGTCGGCCAGGCACCAACTCATGCGCGAGGCCTCGAGGCGTTTCATGCGGTCCATATCGTCTTCGGTCTTGATGATGTGCGGCGTCATGATGATCAGCAGCTCGGTGCGATTCTTGGTGGTGGAATCGTAGCGGAAGAGACTGCCGAGCACGGGGATGTCGGAGAGATAGGGCACGCGGCGCTTGATCACGTCTTTTTCCTTGCTGATCATGCCGGCGAAGACCAGGGTCTGGCCGTCGACCGCGCTCACGGTCGTTTGCGCGGTGGTGATGTCGATGATCGGCGAGGTAATCACCTGGCCGTTGGTCAGCACGGAGATGGGAATCCCGCTGGAAAGCGGCTCCAGCGCCGATTTCTCGGCGTCCAACTCCATCACCACCAGCCCGTCGGGACTGATCCGCGGGGTGACGCCCAGGATCAGGCCCACGTTTTCCAGGGTGATGGTGTTGATCTGGTTTCCGGCGGTGGTGATCGAGGAGCTGTTGACGCGGGGGACGCGTTGCCCGACTTGGATGTAGGCGGCCTGGTTGTCGAGGGTCATGATCTGGGGGCGGCTGAGCACTTCGATCCGCTCGTCCTGCTGCAAGGCCCGCAAGAGCGCACTGACGCTGTCGCTGGAGGCCGAGAGCACCAGGCCGCCGTAGCCCAAGGTGCTGTTGGTGCGGCCCACGCCGAAGTTCGACAGGCCCTGTCCGGCCACGTTGCCGGCGGTACCCAGCGAGTTGGGAAGGCCGACGGTGTTGGCCCCCGCGGCGCTGTTACCGACCGGCTGGTTATTGAAGCCGTAGCCGGGGGCGAGCGTGCCGCCAATCACTTGTTGATTTTGGGATGTGACGGTAGTGGTGCCGCCGGTGCCGTTATTGGTTACCGCAGTGCTGGTGGTCGTGAGGGTGTTGATAGCGCTAAGCACGCTGCGGTCGAACAGCAACGAGTCCTGGAGCCCCAGTTCGATGCCGAACTCGTTGAAGTCGTTCAATTGCACCTGGGCCACCAAAACTTGGATCATCACCATCGGCGGCCGCTGGTCGAGTTTTTCCACCAGGGCTTGGATCTCCTCGTAGAATCGCGGCGTGGCGCTGACGATCAGACTGTTGCTGACGAACTCTGGCACCACCACCACTTCCCGTTCGAGCTGTTCGAACGGGCTGACCAGGCCCGGCGCCTCGTTTTGGATCTGCCGCTCGGCGCTAACCAGGTTGTTGATAGCGTTAGCCACGTCCTGGGCCGGCGAGTTTTTCAGGCGGTAGACGGTGGTCTTGCGTTGCCGCACGTCGCTCTCGTCCAATCGCAGCAGGATCGCCTCGACGATGCCCAGATCGCTCTGCGAGCCGGAGGCGATGATGCTGTTGGTACGCACGTCGTAGGCGAAGCGCAGGGGAATGATCGAGCTTTCGCCCTCGCCCCCGCCGCTCTGCACGAGCCCCGGCTGAAAGCCGCCGCCGGTCTGGCCGAACACCGAATAGAGAATGTTCACCATGCCGGCCACGTCGGCGTTGACGATCGTGAAGACCTTGATCGCGGCGGCGGCCGCGGGACGTTGATCCAATTCTCGAATCAGGGCGCCGATCAAGTCCATGCTGTCGGCCGGGGCGGAAACCAGGATCGAATTGGATCGCATGTCGGGCGTGATCCGCACGTCGGTAAGGATCCCCGAGTTGAGAATCTTCTGGCCCTTGGCGTCGACCGTGACGAAACGCAGCATCGCCGATTTCCCGGCCATGGCCCCCAGGGCCCCCATTCCCCCGGCGCCCCCCGCGCCCGCGCCGGTGGCGGGCATTCCCGGCCGCGCCCCCATGCCGCCCATCGGCGAACTGATGGCGTATTGCAGGATGTTGGCCACGTCGGTGGCCAGCGAATGTTCCAGGTCGAAGACCCGCAACTCGTTGACTGCGTCGCTGGTCGGCGTGTCCAGCTTGTTGATCAATGCGGCCACGTCGGCCACGTCGCCGGGGCTGGCCTGAACAATCAGCGAGTTGCTGCGGAAATCGGCCGTTACCCGCGCCCGCGTGCTCAATCCGCCGCGACTGGTGAAGAAATCCTGCACCGTTGCCTGGGCGGTCATCGCCGAAGCATGTTTCAAGGGGAACACTTGGAACTGGGTTTCGGGGGCCACGGGCTGGTCGAGTCGCTTGATCAGGTCGAGCGCGGTGCGAACGTTTTCCGGGCGACCGACCAACAACAGCACATTGGGCTTGATCAGCGCGGTGATGGTCACATTTCCCTGGCGGGCCGAGAAGACTTGGGCGTAGAGCTGGTTCACCAGGAACGCCAGCGATTCGCCGTCGACGTGCTGGAGTGGGTAGATTTCGATGGACGGTTCGGTTTCGGTGCTGAGCTTCTCGATTTGTTGAATGATCTGCATGATCTGCTCGACGTCGCGGGGATTGCCGCGCATGACCAGCACATCCAGCCCGTCGAGCATCTCGATTTGCACCGGGCCGACCAACCCGGCCGGGTTGGTCCCACGGGGCCGAGCCGCGCCTGTCGGCCCAGGGCCGGGCGCGAGGCCGGGCTGTGGTTGCGGCGGCGCCTGGACGAATTGGTAAGGCGCCGGTTGGGCCGCAGCCGCTCCGGTATCGCCCTCGCCCGGCTTCTGAATCATCATGCTCAGCATTGCGCCCGGCCGCCGCGCATAATCGCCCATTTCACCGGCCGGCCGTGCGGCGGAGTTATTGCTCGTTTCGATCGCATCCACCGCGCGGCGGATGTCGGCCGGCTTGCTGGTCCGCAGCGCGACAAAGCGGGTGGTCGGCGATCCGTCGGTGTCGGCGGACGCCTGGTCGAGGGTCTGAATCAGTCGTACGCAGGACGGACCGGTGGTGCCATTGCCCTGGATAGTCACGCGATTGGCGGAGTAGTCGAGATCGACCGTCAGCAGGCCGCCCCCCGCCATGTGAAGACAATAGGCGGCGCCGCTCGGTCCGGGGGCGCGCGCGGCGGTCATGCGATCGCCCAACGCCTTCATCAGGGCTGCTTCGATTTGTTGGGCCGGCTGTTGTTGGAGTTGCACGGTCTGTGAAAAAGCGGCTTGCGCGGGCTCGGCCGCGGCCGAGGCTGAGCGATCGGCTGCTGTGGCGGCCGGCGGCCGCGGCATCGCCGGCGCTTCGCCCAAACGGTAGGCGATCTGCGGCTGCAACTGCGGCGGCGCGTAGACCAGTAGCTGCCCCGTACGCGGATCGGCCGCCACGCGAACGCCCACCTCGCGACTGAATTGGCCCCGCAACCAATCCGCCGCGGCCAGCACGTTTCCGTTATTGACCGAGTAGACCTTCAGCACCGGTGCCGATGCGGCCGGCGCCGTGGCTGCCGGGTCGGACGTCTTGGGTTGGTCCAGCGTTTCCAGCGTGGACTTTACGATTTGCTGAGCTTGCGCGGAACCGCGCACCAAAATGCGGTTGAATTTGGCGTCGGTAATCAGCTCTACGTCGGGGCCCACGAGGGCTTTCAGTGATTGCTGTACGTCGCCGGCCTGGAGATATCGCAAGGGGTAGGCGCGAAAGTCCGACTCGTTGGTCTGAGCGGCGGCGGAGCCCGCACCGGCGCCCAGCATGCCCAGCGTAAGAAGGGTGGCCAACACCCTCACACATTGCGCGGAAGGCATTGTCCTGCGGTTAGTCGCGGCCATCATAGGAGTATTCCGCTCTAGAGAGGGGAAAAAACGTGGGCGCATGCGCCGATTCAGTGGTATAGACTAATTAATCGGCAATCCTTGCGCAAATCTCCAGAGTCTCTTTTTCGGAAAAGTCAGCCATCGTGGCTCGCCGCAGACGTGTAACCAATTAAGGTGGTTACTGAATACCACCGCAGATGCAGCTAACGCCGGTCCGTAGTGGTAGACGGCTAATTGGATTTAGGAACCGGCCCGACGGGCCACTCAGCCTCACTCGGGCATCGGGGTGCGAGAATCGGCCACCGTTTGCCGGCAGGCGTGCGGGTGGAAGAAGGCCGACAAGAGATCCGGCTGCGCGGCAAAGTGCAAGCTCATGCGGCTGCCTACCGCCTGGTCGCGCGCGACCACGTCGTATTGATGGTTCGCTTGCGCCACGCAACCCGAAAGCGCGCCCAAAGGTTCGATCGACCAATTATTGCTACGATAACCGCGCAGTGGGGTTCCGGCCCTACCCAACCATGTCGTGCGGTTCAGGGTTATCTCCACCGGGGAGGGTTCGGATCGGTCGGGAACAATATGGGCCACGGCCGGAAAGAGGCCGGCCATGCGATGGAACTGTCCATCGTTGGCATCCAGCTGTTGACAGAGATATGCCATCCCGCGGCCTTCGGCGTAAATGCGACCCCCGCGGCGGAGATGGTCGCGCATAGCGGCCTTCATGCAATCGTTGCGCGCGAGTTGTTCGGCATAACGTTCAGGCTGCCCGCAGCCCAGGTAGACAACGTCGGTGTTGGCCGGCAGTCGATCATCGCGAAGCGGCGAGAAGGCCACCAGGGTGGCCCCGTGGAGTTCCAGCAGATCGAGCGTGTCGGGGAAGTAGCAATGAAACGCTTCGTCGTACGCCAGGGCGATGGTCCGCTGCGATTGCGGCAGGTCGCAGCGGAACAGCCGCGGCCGCGCCGGCGACAACTCGCGCCGGGAAGCCAATCGCTGCAAGCGTCGCGGCTGCCAGTATTCGAGAAAGCGATTGCCGAGCTCGGTGCACAATTTCTGCGTCGGACGAGCCCCGGCGGGAACCGCTCGGACCGCCTGCCGCAATCGCGGCCCGGCATCCAGCGCCCCGATCACGGGAAGCCCCCAAAGGGCTTCCAAATCGGTGCTCAGCGCGTGGAACTCCCCAGCGGCAACACGATCCAACAACAGCGCGTCGGCCCGCTGCGGACGCGGCGGCATCCGACACTGTTTTGCCTGGGCCACGTCCACCACCGACACCACCGGCAGATCCAACCAGTCGCAGAGAGTTTCCAATCGTCCACCGGCGCCGTCATCGCAACTGGTGGCCGCGCGAAACCGCCCCTCGACCAGTCCCAAGTCGCATCCCGCGGTGCCGCGGATGAAGATTTCGCGGCAAACCTCGGGCGTCATCAACCAGCTATCGAGATGGCGCGGGTTGAGGCCGGTGATGGCGGCCACGCCCTCGGTACCGGTGAAGCGGGCCTGCGAACAAAAACTTTGAACCTGCTGCCCTTCCCGATGGAGTACGTCCAAGAGGGCCCAAAGAATGGCGCGCAAATCAGCCTCGGGCTGGATCGTTCCTACCGCGACACGAGGCGATCGTGACATACATGCCTGCGACACGACGAGGTAAACGCGCGGGGGCAGCCAAAAACTGCTGCCGAAAGCCCGCCCGGCGGCGGCGACCGGCAGCAGTGACCCTAAGGCATTGTTAGGGTGTTCCCCCTTGGAGTCAAGGGGGAAGGGGAAGGCGAAAAAAGGCCCCACGCCCTACGCCGCGCTCAGGGACGTGCCGCCCCGAACCCTTCCGCCTTACCTTTATCTCTCGGCCGCCATTTCCTTTTCTTGCAGCACCACGAAATGGTTGCCGGCCGTCGTGCGGACCAGCAGTAGAACACCTTCTTTGAGCGACTGCTTCTTCATGGCCGTCTCGAAATCGCTCACGCTCTTGACCGTCGTGTTGCCGACTTTGAGGATCACCATGCCTTTCCGCAATCCGCTTTCGGCGGCGATACCGTCTTGACTGACCGCCGTAATCAAAACGCCCGACGCGCCGCTGAAGCCGAGCTTCGCGGCGATCTCGGGCGTGAGGTCGGAAAGATCCAGGCCCAGGTCGCGATTGGTGTAGGTCGGTTCCTCCTCGTTTTCCCGCGACTTGCCGCGCGATTCCGCGCCGAAATGCTGCGGCATCGACTGCACTTCGACGACCAGCGATTGCGAACGACCGTCGCGAATGACGACCACCTGCTGGTGGGAACCGAAGGGCGATCGCTCGACGAGCTCCTGCAACTCGTGCGGGCTATGCACCTTCTCTCCGGCATAGGCCGAAATCACGTCGCCCTCCTTGAAGCCGGCCTTTGCGGCGGGCGCATCGGGGAAGACCTGCGTCACCAACACGCCTTGGCCGGGCTTCACGCCGAACTTGCCGGAGAGGTCGCTGGTCAGCGGCGAGATTCCCACGCCCAGGTACGCTCGGGCCACGCTCCCCTTGCTGATCAGTTGCTGCGAAACCCACTTGGCCAGGTTGCTGGGAATGGCGAAGCCGATTCCCTGGTATCCGCCGCTGCTGGATGCGATGGCGGTGTTGATCCCGATCACCTCGCCGTTGAGATTGACCAGGGGGCCGCCGGAATTGCCGGGATTGATGGCCGCATCGGTTTGCAGGTAGTCGGCGCGCTTGTCCGACGGAAGCGAACGTTTCACGGCGCTGATGATGCCGGCGCTGACGGTGTGTTCCAATTCCAAGGGGGTGCCGATGGCGATCACCCAATCGCCGATCTCCATCTTGCTGGAATCGCCGAGCACGGCCACGGGCAGCTTCTCCTCGGCCTTGATGCGCAGCACGGCAAGATCGGTTTGCTCGTCGGTCTTGATGTCAGCCGCTTTGAGTTGCCGGCCGTCGGCAAAACCCACCATCACTTCGTCGGCGTCGTCGATCACGTGGGCGTTGGTCAGAATGATTCCGGAAGGATCGATAATCACGCCCGACCCGACCCCTTCCTGGTGCGGCACGAAAGGCAGGGCGTCGGAGCCGAAGTCGCGATCGCCGAAAAAGTCTTCGAAGGGAGTTCCCTTGAAAGGATTTCTATCGTTGCGGGGCGCCTTGTGATCGGGAAGTTGATGGGCGCGTGTCGTGGTGCGGATCGTGACCACGGTCGGCAGCACCCGCTGCGCGGCCGCACGAAAGGCACGGGAGAGATTTTGGGCCGGGGCCATGATCTGCGGATCGCCCGCCGGGGTCGCCGGTCCGAGGTTTTCAGCCGCTGGTCCAACATTCCCTCCCAATTGCGCTCGCGCCGGGTTCTCCTGGCCAAATCCAACCCACATGGCCGTCAGCCCGAGCACTAGGGCCAAGCTCAAAGCGATGATCCACCCGCGGGGCGCACGGACTCCAAAATTGCTCATGCGATCGTCCTCCTAATAACGCCGAACATCCGAGGATTAGTTGCCACGGCAGCGATTTTCCTGCAAACAAACTGCCAACTACCCTATATTTTATGCTGTGTCTCCATCCGTATTGTACGTTGCTTCTCTGTTGGGGGGGATGGGGTGGCCGCTGCGTTGATTGACAAAACCCCTGGCCATTGTTATAGTTACGTACACAGTTCTGGCCGTCTCGAGAGCTGCGGACACGGCACGAGGTTTGATTTATGGCTGAGGGTCCTTCCCCCGCGGTGGTCCCCAATCTGTTGTCCTTGCTGGGATCTTGCGAGCAACGAATTGGGTACACGTTCTCCGACAAGGGCCTGCTGCGGGCCGCGTTGACCCACGCCTCGGGGGCCGATCACCGGTTGGCCTCCAACGAACGCCTGGAATTCCTCGGCGATGCCATTTTGGGCGCCGTGGTCTGCGAATCGCTTTACCAACAGTATCCGGAATACCTGGAAGGCGATCTCACCCGGATCAAGTCTATCGTCGTCAGCCGTCAGACTTGCGCCAAGATCAGTCTGGGGCTGGGGATGCAAGAATTCCTGATTCTCGGCAAAGGAATGACCACGTATCCCACCGTGCCCCCGTCGCTGTTGGCCGATGTCTTCGAGTCGGTCGTGGCGGCGGTTTACCTCGACGGCGGCGCCGAGGCGGCGCGCGAGTTCATCGAGAGGTATATGGAGCCGGAAATCGAGTCGGCCGTGGGCGGTGAATCGGGCGGCAACTACAAATCGCTGTTGCAACAGATCGCCCAGCGGGAATACGGCACGACCCCGACCTACCAGTTGCTGGATGAAAAAGGTCCCGACCACAGCAAGTGCTTCCAGATCGCCGCGCAGGTCGGCCCCAGCCGTTACCAGGCAGCCTGGGGACGGAACAAGAAAGAGGCCGAGCAACGCGCCGCGAGAAACGCGCTTTCCGAGATCAGCGGCGAGACTCCGCCGATCGCCGCGGAGGAGCCTCGCTAGGGCGCGGGTGCACTATGCCACGTGCCGTTGCGTTGTTCTCCGGCTCTCTGGATAGCATGCTGGCCGTGCGGATCGTCGAAGAGCAGGGTTTCGTGGTCCACGCGATTCACGTCCGCACGCTATCGGATTGCGGTCGCGGTCAGGCCGAGCAGGTTGCGGCAAGTCTCGGCATCGCCTTGACGATTCTGCCGGTCGGCGACGATTACCTGGACCTCGTTCGGCGGCCGCGATTCGGTTATGGGCGGGGCATGAATCCCTGTATCGACTGCCGCATTTATATGTGCCGCATGGCCAAGCGGCTGATGGGAGAGCTCGGCGCCGAGATGGTCGTGAGCGGCGAAGTCCTCGGCCAGCGGCCGATGAGCCAGAAGCGGCCGGATCTGCTGGCCATCGCGAAGCACTCCGGCCTGGCTGATCGACTGCTCCGGCCGCTCTCGGCGCAACTGTTGCCGCCCACCTTGCCGGAAAGCCAGGGACTGGTGGACCGCGCGCGCCTCTACCGTTTTACCGGCACGGGGCGGCGACCGCTGATCGAATTGGCGCAGCGCTTCGGAATCAGCGCGATTCCGCCGCTTTCCAGTGGGTGCATTCTCGCCGATCGCGCGATGGCTGCCCGTCTGCGGGACTTGTTGCGTTACCGGCCCGATGCCTCGCGGTGGGACTTCGAGTTGGCGCGTCGCGGCCGCCATTTTCGCTACAGCGACACCACGAAAATCGTGCTCGGCCGCCGAGCCGAGGAAAATGCCTGGCTGCAAAGCGTTGCGGAGCAAGAACATCCGACGACGACGGCGCTCTTGGTGCCGGAAAACTTCCAGGGCCCGACCGCGCTGCTGATCGGCACGGTCGACGATGCGGCCGTGCAGTTTGCCGGGGCCCTGATGCTGCTCCGCTGCCGGCAATTCGATCCTGCCCATGCCCAAGTTCGGCTCACACGCGCCGGGCAGACAAACGTGATCCGCGTGGCGCCCCAAGCCGCGGCGGCCGGTGCCCAGAGCGTGGGCGAAGACCGCTCGGCACAAGAAAGCAGAAACGCCCGGTGAAAGTCCCGAGCGTTCCTCTCTCGTTGTGACATACGCTTCGCTGGGAAGCGATCGCAGGCCTCGCGGCGCGAGGCCCAACCATCCACCGGATGGCCGACCTACTTCTTGGCTGCCTTCTTCTTGGCGGTCTTCTTGGCGCCCTTCTTCTTGGCTACCTTCTTCGCGACCTTCTTCTTTGCAACTTTCTTCTTGGCCACCTTGTGTCCTCCTAACGTTGACTGGAGCGGGTTGCCTGCCGAGCGTCGGGCTGGGGCCGTGGTTCGGCAAGTTTACCGCGTGCGAAAAACCAAGTCACCAAACGCATTGACAACTCATGCTCAACGACCGGTCCGTTGAATGCAGTTGTCACTACTCGCAGCAACCTTGCAAAGATCCTTCTCTCACAAGAGTCGCCATTCCCTCAGACTTCTGTGGAATGCGCGAGTTTCCAAAATGGTAACTGTTTCCTAAAACTTTGCAAGTACAAAACACATCACGCGCGTAAATTTTTTGGAAATTCAGTAACGCGAAGTCCACGACGGCGCTTTTCTTGATCGTCATCACGATGGCGCCGTCTTGAATCGCATCCTTCATTGTCGAGTCCTTTGTCGCGCGCTATGACACGCGATGTTCCATCGTCGCGCGCGCGGAAATCGTTGCTCTCGTTCCTCTGCGCCGGTCAATTGCATGCGCTGCGCATGTGGAGCGATCGACCGTCCTAGGCGTGTCAACAACCAACACGCGACGCGCGTCGAGGAGCGCGCAAGCGACGAGCGCGAAGCAATCGCTGCGAGCGTATGATAACGCGCCATCGGTCGCGCCGACCTTCGCGCTACGTTCGTCCCAGCACGCATGCCGCACGACCGAGCAGGTATCGCATGCCGCGCTTGCGACAGTACACGATACGACCTTTTGCGTGTGCATGCGGGCTTGTCCGTGGACCGGCGCTGTTAGCGCAAGTCCTTGGGAGCATTGCACAAGCGACAACAGGCCAACAATCGGCCGTTTTTCCCTTGGCATGCTCGCCGGGGTGCGGCGAAGCACGTCACGGGGAGCCAAACCCCATCTGCGCAAGCGCGGCGATCGCGCCGCGGCGATGATCGCGCGGAGGGCCGAAGGCTGCAACGCGTTACGATCCCACACAGCGCACCGTCGCGTGATCGTTCATTGCGCCGGCGGTCGATCGTTCGCTGCCCGCGCGACGCGCCGGAGTGGCGCGATGGCGTCGCAATGCATGATGGCTAGGGACGTATATACTGTGCGGTTGCGTGCGCGTGATGGTTGGGCGCACGGAGAACGAGCACATTCACACGTCAACGAATCTTTCGTATCTTAACAGGTGCAACGATCGTCCGCGGCCCCGGAACAGGATCGCGGTGGTTGCTTGGGCCGCCAAGGCCGACGTTGGGTGAACTTCGACGGTCGGGAATACTGGACACTCTTGCGTATGTAACAGGAAACCACTACCTTCATGAGTATGAGTGAATCTCAGGCGAATCATGGCGATCATGGGCGGCAGCGGCATTCCGGCGATCTGCTCGAGCGGACGTTTTACAATTGCCAAGATGGGCTCTTCGGAACCTTGTACTACCTCGTTGGCAACGGCGACGACGCCCGCGAAGCGTTTCAGGAGACATTCGCCAAGTGCTGGCGACTGCGGCGCAACATTGCGGAAGTGACGGATCTGAAGGTTTGGATCTATCGCATCGCGCTGGGCGCGGCGCGGGATTTCCATGACGTGGCCGGGCGCCCCCGTCGCACCTCGTTGGTGGATCCGGACGCCTCATCCTTATTGGCCGATGACTTGTCGCAAGCCGACGCGGCACGGCGCGAGCAGATCGCCGTGGTGCGCAGGGCCTTGATGCGTTTGCGACCTAACGAACAAGAGATCATCCTGCTGCGGCAGAATGCACAGATGACCTACGAACAGATAGCTCAAGCGATTAATCTGCCCGGTGGAATCGTCAAGACGCGGATGCGGTTGGCGCTGCGCAAGCTGCGCGAAGCATTGGAAGCCAGTTGAGAGAGCGGATGTACCTGGACTCAAAGACCCGACAGCGCCTGCTGGAACTCGTTTACGACGCTCTGCCCGACGATGAAGCAGCCGCGTTGTGGCGGCAGATCGAGACGGATTCGGAAATGGCCCGGGCCTATGCGGACGCACGGCGGACCGCGGGGTTGATCGCCGACGCGGCCAGAATCCCGGCGCCGCAGATCGAGCGGACGCGGCGGGAGCACGTCTCCGCAGTCGCCGCTTCGCCGCGGACCAAGGCCGCGGCGCGGGCGGCGCTGCGGCGCCGACCGCCTGGCGGCCGCGGCGCCGGTCTTGCCGTGGGTTCGAGCACGGCAATCCTTTTACTGGTCGCGATCGGCACCCTCTTCGCGCAGCGCGGGCAGTGGGCCGAGCTGGCCGCCGAACATCTCCGGTTGCTGGTCACCGGTCCGGCGAGAATTCAGGCGGGCACGGCCAACCATTACTCGCTGCTGACTACCGCGGTTACCGGCGACCCGGTCTCCGCGCAGGTGGAAATGGCGATCTCGGCCGGCAACGGAAAGCAGTTGCTCTTCCAGAAAGCGTGGACCGACCGCAGCGGACGCCTGGATCTGGCGGTCCCCGCCGACGCGCATTTCCCCGCGCGGGTGCAACTGAATATCTCGGCCGTTTACCGGGGCAAGACCGAGTCGGTGGGGATGCCGCTGGACGTGGAGCCGATCCACTCCGCCACGCATTTGTTTCTCGACAAGCCGCAGTACGCGGCCGGCGACTCGGTCTACTACCGTTCGACAACCCTTGCGCGTTTCTCTTTGGCCGCCGTCGCGGAATTCCCTTTGCAGTTTGAGATCCTCGATCCCGGCGGAGTGGCGATCCCCGGCTCATCGCTCTTGGGGATGACCGAGCAGGGCGTCGGCAACGGCTCGTTTCGACTGCCGGAGAACCTCGCCGCAGGGAGCTATCGGCTGATCGCCAAGCGCCCGGGCGCATCGCTGCCCGAGAGTCAACGGACGTTTTCCGTTCAACCGCGGCCAGGGTCGAGGCTGAAGACGGACTTGGAACTGGCCCGCGATCACTATCTGCCGGGCGAGAGCGTGGTGGCGGATTTTTCGGCCCGCGAGATGGGTGGGGGCCCCCTTGCGGCCGCGAATTTGGAGATCACGGCGGTTGCCGGCGGCCAGAACGTTTTTCGATCGTCCCTGAAGACTTCGACTTCCGGCACCGCCAAAATCCGCTTTCCCTTGCCTGAAAAGATCGAGCACCCGGGCGAGGCGTGGTTGGCGATTACCGTGGAACGCGGGGCAGCCCGCGAAACCATCCGTCGCGACATTCCGTTGGATGGGGGCGTCGTCAGCGTGGCGTTCTACCCGGAAGGCGGCGAACTGGTCGCGGGCCTGGAGAATCGGGTCTATTTTTCCGCGCGGGATGGGCGGGGCCGTCCGATCGAGGTCCGCGGCAGCGTCGTCGACGACCGCGGAAATGAGATTCTCGACGTCGAGACCAGCTACCGCGGCATGGGGCTATTCACCCTCTCGCCGAACAGCGGCGAACATTATCGCCTGAAGATTACCAGCCCCGCGGGCATCCAGCAGCAGCCGCGGCTGTCGGACAAAATCGCGGAACATGGCGTGCTGCTGACGACCGGCCCGGGCGTATTCGACGCGGGGCAGCCCCTGCAAGTCAACGTCCAGTCGCTCCGCGCCAATCTGCCCTTGGTGGTGGCGGCGTCTTGCCGCGGAACGCCCGTGGGCCAATACGCCTTCGTTGCCGGCGCTTCCGGCAACCGGCTCACGCTGCCGTTGCCCGCAGAGGTCGCCGGCGTGATCCGTTTGACGGTCTACGATTATCGACGCACGCCGCCACAACCGCTCGCGCAGCGTCTGGTCTACCGCCGTGCCGGCCGCCGGCTGCAGATCCGCATGGGCGACGATCGTCCCTGGTATACCCCGGGCGAAAAGGTGAACGTATCGCTCTCGGTCGCCAATGAAAGAGGACAACCACTGCCGGCCACTTTGGGTGTGGCCGTGGCCGATGCGGCGCTCGCGGCCCCGGGCGACGGTGAGTTGGCTCCGTGGTTGTTGGCCGAAGCTCTCGATCCCGCACAAGACCGGGAAGACGCCGACTTCTTCCTTTCCGAGGGCGCTCAGGCGTCGCTGGCCCTCGATTTGCTGTTGGGAACGCGGGGCGCGCCGCGGTTGGCCGAGTCGGCTCTTGGCCCGTCTCCCGCCACGGCTGACGATCTGCCGCCGGCGATATCCGACAACCTCAGTCAGATCCGCGCCAAGTACGAAGAAAGCCTGGGCCGTTACCGCGCGCAACGGAGCTGGATCCCCGACACTCTGACCATCGTGAGTTTCTTTGGCGGTTTCGGACTGGTCTTGCTGGTGGCGCTGATGGCAATCCTCAACGTCATCACCCGCATGTGGATCTGGCTGCCCGCCTTGATCGCGGCGGTCGCGTGCCTGATCATCGGCGCGATTCTGATGAATCCCGATCGATTCGGCGAAAAGCGAGCAGGCGCGGTCGCATTCCAGTCGTTCCGTCTGCCTCTTTGCGGCGACAAAGCGGCCGATTCTCCGACCGCATCGCAAGGCGATGCGACGACAGGGAAACAAGGCGCCCTGGCAACCGGCAGACGAGCAGATCAGGGGACAGGGAAAGCAGGGAACAAGGAGAATCTGCCTCCGTCGCGTAGCGCGTCGGCGGCCCCGCTCCCGGTCTCGCCGTCTCGCATTTCCCCCTTTCCGATATGCCAGTACTCGCACGGGTCGTCCGTCGCGGCGGGTGCCATTGCAGGCTTGCCCGGCAGTGCCGCGGTTCCACGGATGGACAAGCCACCCGTGGCGCCCGGCGATTCTGCGGCGACGTTGGCTTGGTATCCCCTGGTGGCTGCCGGCGCCGATGGTCGAGCGCAGATCGCCTTCGAGCTGCCCGGCATCGCGGCCACGTATCGGCTGCGCGCCGCTGCGCACGGTGGCGGCCGACTCGGTGTCGTGGAAACGGAGATCCGGTCTCGCCTGCCCTTGGCCTTGCAGGCCAAGCTGCCCGACGAGCTATCGGCCGGGGATCGCATCGATGCCTTGGTGACCGTCTTGAATCAAACCGCGCAGACGCTGCCGGCGGAGTTGAGCGTGGTGCATGGCAAGCTTTTCGCAGCGGATGGGAACGTTGCGCAGCGAAAAATCGACATCCCCGGCCAACAGCAGGTTCGCCAGTATGTGGCGCTGCACGCCGTGGGTCCGGCGGGCGCATGCCCCATCGAGTTTCGCGCCGTCGCGGGCGCATTTTCCGACAGCCTGACGCGGACGCTCCGAATCGTCGCGCCCGGAGTGCCGGTGGAGCGCGCCTACAGCGGGTTGCTCGAGGGGAGCAGCGACGTTACCGTGGAGCTGCCGCCGCAATGGGAACGCGGCTCGTTGCAGGTCGCGCTCATCGCTTTGCCCACCGTGTTGGCCGAGTTGCGGCAGGCCGCGGATCGTCTGGCGGGCGAGCCGGCCATCGGTTTGGAGCAGGTGATCAGCGCGAACTTCGTCAACACTCTCATTTTGCAATATCTGGAAGAAGAACGCTGCGCGGCCCCCGACGCAATGAAACAGGCCAAGGAGCGGTTGCGATCCGGACTGGAGAAACTTGCGGCAATCGAGTCGCCCCAGGGCGGACTGGCCGCGATCCACGGCGGTCCTGTGGACGAATCGCTCTCCGCCTACGGACTGATGCAATTGAGTTTGGCCTCGCGGGTGTATGACGTGGATCGGCCGCTCATGGACCGCATCGCCGCCTGGCTGCTGCGCCGTTCCGACGGCATGGGCGGCTTTCGCCGCAACGAGTCGGCGCCAAACAGCACCTGCCCGCCGGAGACCGATTTGGTCAATGCCTATATCACGTGGGCCCTGGCTGCCTACGGTGAGAAAGCCCTTACTTCGGAGCTGCAAAAAACCCGCGACGCGGGGCAGATCTCCGATTCCCCTTATGTCGTGGCTTTGGCCGCATTGGGCCTCTTCGGCGCAGGACACGGCGACGAGACCGGCAAGCTCCTGGAGAAACTCGCGCGGGCACAGCAGAGCGACGGCCATCTGAATGCCGACAGCGAATCGAAAATCCCCAATCAGGGACGCTACCTGGAGGTGGAAGCGACCGCGCTGGCCGCCTTGGCTTGGGCCGGCTCGCCGGGCGTTGTGGGGCCGGCCGACCGGGCGATTGCCTGGCTCGCGGGAAAACGCGACGGGTCGGGCGGCTTCGGCTCCGCGCGGGCCACGGTCTTGTCGCTCCGCGCGATTAGCGGGTATGCCCGGCGCAATCGCCGCTCCGTGCCTGCGGGAAAGCTCGGCGTGAAGCACCACGGCCATCTGATTGCCGAACAATCGTTCGACGCCGACTGCCAGGAGCCGATCGTGCTTGATGGATTGGAATCCCAATTTGTCCCGGGCAAGAATCAAGTGACATTGAGTCTGGCCCACGGCGGCAAAATGCCCTATGTCCTGGCAGTCACTTACCATCTGCGCCAGAATGCTTCCCAATCGCAGTGCCCGATCCGCCTGACGACCTCGCTCTTGCCCAGCCAGGTCAAAGCCGGCGGGCGGTTGACGCTCTCGGCCGAGATTGCGAATCCCACCGAGATTGAACAGCCCCTGACCATCGCGGTGTTGGGCGTTCCGGCCGGCTTGGAAGTTCCGCCCGAGCGGCTGGAGCAGCTTCGCCTCTCGGGCGCGATCGACGCCTATCGAATCCAGGCCCGACAAGTGGTCTGCGGCTGGCGGACGATGGCAGCCGCACGGCAAGTCTCCTTGAAGCTCGATCTGACTGCCGTAGTGCCGGGCCAATTCACGGCCCCGCCTTCCTGCGTCTATCTCTACCAAACGGGGGAAGACAAGTGCTGGGTGGATCCGCTGTCGGTGATCATAAGCAGGCAGTAGGCAGGAGGCAGGGGCGGCGCACATTCATATTGACGTTTCTGCCGCCCTGCTGCCTACTGCTGCATTGTTGCATTTCTTGCCACAAACCAGTAGTATTACGGGCAGGAAAGTCCGACTCTCAATCCACGGGAAGGAGGCCTGACCATGTCCGCGACGCTCCTCGTTGCCCTATTCTTGGGCGCATCACCTACTCAGGGGTCCTTGGCCACGAGCGTCTCAAGTTCGGGGACGGCGGCTGACGTGTCCACCCAAACCGCGCTCGCCGGGAGTAGCTTGCGCGATGCGATTCACCAAGCGCTCCGCCATTGGGCACGGCCGGCGGATCAAGATGTCGATCGAGCCGCCCGCGAGTTTCTCAAGCTCTCCGGCGAATTGCAGCGCGACACGCAGATGGCCGGGGCTACGCGTCTGGAGTTTCAGGCCAAACTGCGTTACCGTCTTGCGGAATTGTCGGCACGGATCCAAAATCGCAATGCGAAGGCCCGGGCGGGCGCGGCCGGCGCGGAAGTCGCAACCGTAAAGGTTCCGAATGCCATCGGCGGCAATTTGGCGCAAATGGGAGCGGGCCCGGCCGCGGGACCAGGGGCGCAGGGCTTGGCCGGCCAGCAGGGAGCGGGTACGGCCGTTGCCTCCGACGACAACGGCGAGATGCTGGTAGACCTGATCCAGAAAACGATCGCCCCCAATTCGTGGGACGTCAACGGCGGGCCCGGCGTCATCTATTATTGGCATCCCGGCCGGGCCTTGGTGATCAGCCAGACCAACGACGTTCACGACCTGATCGGCGGAGTGTTGGGGCAGATGCAGAAGCTGGGACATTAGCAGGCCATGATGGAACGCCTGCATGCCGAGGTCATCGCCATTGGCGATGAAATCACCAGTGGACAGACGCTCGACACCAACAGTCAATGGCTCAGCCGGCGGCTAGAGGAGTTGGGAGTCCGCGTGCTCTATCACACCACCGTCGGCGATGAGTTGCAGCCCAACGTCGAAGTCTTTCAACAGGCCGTCGAGCGCGCCGACGTCGTGGTCGCCACGGGCGGCCTCGGTCCCACGGCCGACGATCTCACCCGCGAGGCCCTTGCCGCGGCGATCGGGCAACCGTTGCTTCTCGATCCCGAGGCACTGGCGCAAATCCGCGCGCTGTTTGCCCGGCGGAAGCGACCCATGCCGCCGCAGAACGAGGTCCAGGCGCTGCTGCCGCAAGGCAGCCACCGCATCGATAATCCGCATGGAACCGCGCCCGGCATCGCCGTGGAGATCGCCCGGCCGGGCCGGCGCGCCTGCTGGTTCTTCGCGCTGCCGGGCGTTCCGGCGGAAATGAAAGAAATGTGGCAGGCCAGCGTGGCCGGCCGTGTGCGCCAAGCGGCGCCGGGCCGGCGCGTCGTGCTGCGGAAGAACATCAAGTGTTTCGGGGCCGGCGAAAGCCAGATCGAAGCGATGTTGCCCGACATGATCCGCCGCGGCCGCGTGCCCACCGTGGGGATCACCGCCAGTCAGGCCACCATCATGCTGCGGATTGCGGCCGAAGGCCAAAGCGAGGAGGAATGCGAGGCGCTCATCGCGCCCACGGTGGCCACGATCCACGAGTGCCTCGGCGCGCTGGTGTTCGGCCAGGGCGAAGATGAGCTGCAGGACGTCGTGTTGCGGCAATTGGCCGCGCGAAGGGCCACTCTGGCCCTTGCGGAGTACGGAACGGCTGGCTTGGTGGCCGACTGGCTCGGCGCGTCGGTTGAGTCGCAAGGGCAATACCTCGGTGGCGTCGTTGCGGCCGGTACGGCCGCTCTGGAGCGGCTGCTCGAGATACCTGCCGATTGGATTGACCGGCACACGGCGGTGAGCGCCCCGGTTGCCGAGAGAATGGCCGACGCCTGCCGCCGACGCTTCGGAGCCGACTATGCCTTGGCGATCGGCGGATTTCCCCCGGCCGATCCGGCCGCGGCCGAAGCCTCTTCGGTGCACTTCGCCATCGCGAGCGCCGCGGGCGTGCAGACCAAGGCGGTTCCCTATGCGGCGCATCCCGCGCTATTGCGGGTGCTTTGCGGGAAGCACGCCCTCAACATGCTGCGGCTTGCCCTCTTGGACGGCCCACCCAACGTCAAGGTATTCGCCGGATCGACTTGATCACCACGGGCTGCACCGGGATCTGCTCGAACTGATCGACGTTGTGCACTTCGACGTTGGCGATCTTGTCGGCCACGTCCATTCCCGCGATCACCCGTCCGAACGCGCAATAGCCATAACCGGCCAGACTGTTATCTTTGTGGTCCAACATGGGGTTGTCGTTCACATTGATGAAGAACTGGCTGGTGGCGGTATCGATGCCGTCGAGGCGGCGGGCCATGGCGATGGTGCCGCGGGTGTTTTTCAAGCCCCGCGGAGCTTCGTTGAGAACCGGTGCGCGCGACCGTCTTTCGACGAGCTTTCCAGCGGTCGTTCTGGCATCGTAGGATCCACCCAGAATAACGTAGTTTTTCACCACCTGATGGAAGATTGTCTGATCGTACCGCCCACGATCGATGTAGCTGAAGAAGTTGTCGACCGTGCGCGGGGCCTTTTCGGCATCCAGTTCGAGCGTAATATTGCCTAGGCTGGTCTCGACCAGGACCTTGGGGTGCAAGAGTTGCTGCTCGGACTTCTGCCGTCGCTCGCGCCGGGCGGCGGTGTCGCTCTCCGACGTTCCGTCTTTGGCGCCGGCGGCGGTCGAGCCGTTGATCGAGGCCGTGACGGCGGTCGTGTCGCCGGAGCCGCAGCCACCCGTCGCAAGGGTCAGTAGTGCCAGAGAGACAAGACTTCCAACGTGCTTCCAATAGTAGGGCATTACCAAGCCTCCATGCGTGGTGATCACTATCAATCGCGTTCCCCGCAGAACATCGCGTCGCGGCGTGCTTATCATCCGCAGAATCCGGATTTGGTGCAACGCCGATTGTGGGGAGTTTCCAGGAAACGAGAGAGTTCCGGGGGGGTGGTAAATCCTTTTTTTCGCGGGTTCTGCTACAATGGGGCTTTGCAGCCCGCGCATGGCAATCTGGGGGGGGCTCGGACGTTCCCTCGTTGATGCGGGACGCGATACGTGGCCGGGGGCGCAAGGAGCGGAGCGATGTGTGGCCGCTGGTACACGATTTCCGTACTCCTGTTTTGGCTGCTCACGATGAGCTGGCTCATCTCTCGTAAGGTCTTGCCGCCGCTACTGGTGGGCGAGCCTCCCAGTCCCCAAAAAATCGTCGCCGCACGGCGCCGCGAGCCCCCGGTCGGGTGGCACATCTATTTGAGCGATCTTCGCGGCGGTTCGTCCCTGGATCGGCGACTAGGATGGGCCATCAGCAGCTTGCGGGCTTCGCCGGACGGCGGCGCGGTCTTGTGCGGACGTCTGCACCTCGACGATCTTCCGCTGGCGCAGATGGTTCCCGGCTGGCTTCATGGGGTCTTGAAGCTTGTTGACCAGCCGGTCGGTTCCTTGAAGATGGAGATCGTGAGCACGGCCGCGATCGGCCCGCAAGGCCGCCTTTCGCATTTCGAGTCGTCGGTGCGGATCGGTCCCCTGCGGGAAGCCATCCGGCTGACCGGCACGGTCGACGGCACGCGGCTTGCGCTGAGCGTGCGGTCGGGCGACTTCACCTATCGCAGCGAACCGTATCTGCCGGCCGACGCCCTGTTGGGCGACTCCTTGTCGCCGCAGACGCAGATGCCGGGGCTGCATTTGGGGCAGCGCTGGACGGTCCCCAGCTATAGCCCGCTGCGGCCGCCCAATAACCCCTTGGAAATCCTGCAAGCCACCGTGGAAACGAATGAATCGCTGGTTTGGAACAACGTCACGGAAGATACCTTGTTGGTGATTTATCGCAGCGACTCGGGTTTCACGTTTGGCCGCAGTCCACCGCCGCGCGGCAAGATGTGGGTCCTTCCCGACGGCACGGTGCTGCAGCAAGAAGTCACTTTTCTGGATTCGCGGCTGACCTTTCAGCGGATGACCAAAGAGCGGGCCGAGGAGCTCGCAAAATCCAATACGGAAGGGCGTTGACGCGATCCCCTGGCACCGCGTTGCAACCATGATCGAGTTTCAAAACGTTACCCGAACCTATGGCGATCGCGTGGCAGTGGCCGGCCTCACGTTGACCCTTCCCGAGGGTGAGTTGTTCGCCATGCTGGGGCCCAACGGCGCGGGCAAGACCACGACCATCAAAATGCTCGTGGGATTGCTACGGCCAACCTCGGGCAGGGTCTTTGTGAACGGCTGCGACGTGGCGCGGCATCCGCGCGAAGCGGCCCAGTGCATCGGCTATATCCCCGACGAGCCGTTTCTGTACGACAAGCTCTCGGGACGCGAATTCCTGGAATTCGTGGCGCAGATGCGCGGGCTCGACCGCCGCACGCGGACCGCCCGTATTGATCGCGAGGTGGCCTGTTTCGATTTGGGCGGCTTCTTCGATGATCTGACCGAGACCTATTCCCATGGTATGAAGCAGCGGTTGGTGTTTGCCGCGGCCTTGCTGCATGATCCGCAGGTGCTGGTGATCGACGAGCCGATGGTCGGGCTCGATCCCCGCAGCGTTCGCCTGGCAAAAGACGTGCTTTGCGCGCGGGCCCGCGCGGGCACGGCCGTTTTCATGTCGACGCACATCCTCTCCATGGCCGAGGAGATCGCCGACCGCCTGTGTGTCCTGGATCGGGGGCGGGTGAATTTTCTGGGCACGTTGTCCGCCTTGCAACACGAGTTGGCCCTCCCGCGCACGTCGCTGGAGCCCCTATTCTTGAAGCTCACGGCCAACGGCGACGGCGAAGCGGGGCCGCCACAGCAGAGCGGTCCGAGCCTGACCGGCGCCGCGGAACCGATCGAGGGACCGGGATGAACGCCACGTATTCCGCCGCCAACCCGCCGCGCTACGGCCATCTGCCCTCGATGACCGACGAATCGAGGGCCTTTCAGCAGTTGAGCTTTCGCATCGCCCGCACGTTGCTGCGGCAAACCTTTTCGCAGGCCTGGTTTCGCCTTTCCCTGGTGATGCTGTTGAGTGCGATCCTCTGGGGCGGCCTGTTGTGGCTGTTTTACGACGGCTTTCAATTTCTCAAGACGACGATTCCCCTGTCCGACACGCGCGATCAGGCGGTGCGCGCGCTGCTGCACATGTTCTTCGCTTCGTTGACGGTGATGCTGGTCTTTTCCTCGGCGATCATCCTCTACAGTTCCTTGTTCCGCTCGCGGGAAACGGCCTTTTTGCTGACCCTGCCCGCCCGCACGGAACGGATCTTCCTGCACAAGTTCCAAAACGCGGTCATCTTCAGCAGTTGGGGTTTTTTGCTGCTGGGGAGCCCGGTGTTGCTGGCTTACGGGTTGAGCGTTTCGGCTCCCTGGTATTATTTCCTGGTGTTGCCGCCGTTCATGGTGGCCTTCATTTATCTGCCTTCGGCGATCGGCGGCATCTTCTGCCTGTTGCTGGTGTATTATGTGCCCCGGCATCGGCTGTTTGTGGCCTGCGTGGCCGCGGCCGTCTCGACGGGAATCGCGTTCTGGATGTTCTGGTCGCTGGCCAGCAACCCGGATGGCGACATGCTGACGCTGCCGTGGTTCCAGGAACTGCTCGGCCGGCTCCGCTACAGCGACCAGCGCTTGATGCCCAGTTGGTGGCTCAGCTCCGGGCTGCTCGAGGCCGCACGGGGGCAATGGGCGGAAAGCCTGCTGTTCCTGGCGTTGATCGTTTCCAACGCCATGCTCTTGCGGCAACTGGCGTTATGGACGGCCGCACGCACCTATCGCGTGGCCTATAGCGCGTTGTGTGGATTGGAAAGTTCGCGGCGGCAGGCCCGCGTCGTCTGGCTCGACGAGGCCATCGTGCGCTACGCCCGCTTTCTTCCCTTGCAGATCCGCTTGCTGATCGTCAAAGACCTGCGGCTCTTCCGCCGCGACCCGGTGCAATGGTCGCAATTCCTGATTTTTTTCGGGCTGCTGGTCTTCTATTTCAGCAACGTCCGCCGCTTCAGCCACGACATTCAGTACGTCGGCTGGGTGAACATGGTCAGCTTTATGAACGTGTCGGTGGTGGGGCTGTTGTTGTCGACCTTCAACACGCGCTTCATCTTTCCCATGGTGAGCCTGGAAGGCAGCCGCTTCTGGGTGCTGGGACTGTTGCCCGTTCGCCGCGAAACGATCCTCTGGAGCAAGTTCCTCTTCGCGGCGACCGCTTCTATGATTCCCAGTTCGGTGCTGATCCTGTTGAGCGACCTGATGCTCGAGGTGCGGGCCCCCATCTTGGCCAGCCACCAACTGACGTGTGTGCTGTTGAGCGTCGGCCTTGCGGGAATCGCCGTCGGACTGGGGGCGAAATTGCCCAATCTGCGGGAGCAGTCGCCGTCGCGGATCGCCGCAGGGTTCGGCGGCACGTTGAACCTGGTAATCAGCACCCTATATATTGTGCTGATCGTGCTCTTGACCGCGCTGCCCTGTCACTTTTACTTCGCGCTCAACGGCTATGTGACCCTGGCGGCCGCGAATACCCATTGGGGCCGGTATTTCTACCTCTGGCTTACGCTCGGAACCGTGCTGAGCATTCTCTTGGCCGCGCTGGCGACAGTAGCCCCCTTGCGGATGGGGTTTAGGGCCTTTCGGCGACTGGAATTCTGAGCGGCCGGCGCCGCGGCAGGCGTACATCGCCGTCGAGTTTGGCGTTTTTTCCGTCGCGACAAACGTTTGTTCAGCGCAAATCGGCCAAATCCCCAAATTCGGCGGCTGGAATCCCACGGCCGATACGACTAACATCAATAGAAGGCACCGTTTGCGCTGATTGCGCTGACTCCCTGTCCGGGCGATCCGCTGATGATCTTGGAGGTCAAATGTCGACGATCCTCACCTTTCTAAGCCGGCCGCTGGGCCCCGCGATCCTGGGATCGCTGCTGGTGCTCTCGACCGTTGGCCTCAACGATGTCACGGTTGCGGCCGCCGATCCGGATTTGGTCGGCGTGATCGCGCTCACCAGCGAAGAGCCGGTGGCCAAGGAATTGCAACTCACGGCCGAGCAAAAGCAAAAGCTCGCGGACCTGATGCATGCCCGCGACGTCGAGGCGGCCGACATCGTGGCCAAGGCCAAAGACGCCCCGCCGGCCGATCGTAGCGGGCGTCTGGAGCCCTTCCGCCGGGAGACGGAAGCTCGCGGCCGCATGCTCCTCAGCCCACAACAGGTCGAGCGGCTCGAGGCGATCCGGCTCCGCCGGCTGGGCGTGGCGGCGTTGGTCGAGCCGCTGATTGCCGACCGATTGAAACTCGACGCCAAGCAAAAGAGCGACATTGCCAACATTCTCAAGGATCGCGACCAGCGCATCGCGACGGCCGAGAAAGCCGCGCTGCCCACGATTCAGGCCGACGCGGAGCGAGCGTTGCGGGGCCTGCTCAACGAGGGGCAGCGCGTCGCCTGGGAATCCCTGGCGGCCATCAACTACCCACCCTTGTCGGCCCCCGCCGCAACATTGCCGGCCGGACCGCCGCCCACGGCGGCGTCTCAGACGGCGAGTCCATCATCGGCAACATCGCAAGCGGCAACATCGCAAACGGTAACAACGCCGGCAGCAACATCGCCAGCGGTAACAACGCAAGCGGCAACAACGCAATCGGCGCCGGCGCAAGCGGCGGCAGCACAACCAGCGGCGACGGCCCCCGTGACGGCCCCCGCGATCATACCGGCCAAGGACGCGAAACTGCGGTTCAGCTTCCGCTTCCAGCCTTGGAAGGACGTGTTGGACTGGTTCGCCCAACAGGCCGGGTTGTCGCTGGTGATGGATGCCCCGCCGGTGGGAACGTTCAACTACACCGACGACCGCGAATATACGCCCGCCGAGGCGATCGATCTGCTCAATAGCGTGCTGCTCACCAAGGGCTATACGCTCGTGCGGCGCGAGCGGATGCTGATGTTGATCAACCTCCAGGACGGTATTCCGCCGAACCTGGTGCCGATGGCGACCCTCGACGATCTCGACAAGCGGGGTGAATTCGAATTGGTCAGCGTGCTGTTCAACGTTGATCGGCTGAGCCCCGAGGAGGCCGAGGCGGAGGTGAAGAAGCTTCTCGGGCCACAGGGCTCGGTGGTGGTGCTGGCGTCGGCCCGCCAATTGCTGATCACCGACACGGCGGGCAGGCTTCGCAGCATCCGCTCCGTATTGGAACGGATCGAAAAACCGGATGGCGCCGCGTCGGGCCAGGTGCGGATCTTCGATCTGCGGCATGCCGCGTCGCAGAACGTATTGGACGTGCTGCGGCCGTTGCTCGACATTCCGGCCGACAAGACCGGGGCAACCGACGGTTCCGTGCGCTTCGCCGTCGACGGCGCGAACCAGCGGCTGCTTGTCTCCGGCAAACCGGACAAGGTGGGCCGGGTGGCCGATATCCTCAAGCTCATCGACGTGCCGGAAGCCCCCGCCGCGTCCGGCAATCCGTTGGCCAACTCGGCGCAACTGGAAGTCTACCCCATCACGTCGGCGGATCCCGACACGGTGCTGAATGTGCTGAAAACGCTGCTCAACGGCATGCCCGACGTGCGGCTGGACGTGGATGCCAAGAATGGCAGCTTGATCGCAATGGCCCGGCCCGAACAACAGGCCACCATCCGCGCCACGCTCGATCAATTGCAGCGCGACGCGCGGCGGGTCGAGGTCATCCCCTTGTTGCACCTCGATCCGCAAACGGCCGTAGCGTCGATCAACAGGCTGTTCCCCTCCAGCAGCGACTCCAAGGGGAGCACGCCCCCGCAAATCGATGCCGACTCCGCATCGCGGCAACTGCTGGTCCGAGGCACCCCGTCGCAGATCGAACAGATTCACGCCTTGCTGCTGAAGTTGGGCGAGACTCCCGACCAGGACGGGGCCGGCAGCACGGTGCGGATGTTGCCGCTGACGGGCTCCAGCGCCCGTTCGGCGCTGGAGCGGCTGCAGGAGATCTGGCCCACCTTGCACCCGAACAAGATCCACGTGGTGACGCCCACGATGGGCCTGCCCGCCATTCGCCCCAGCAGCGCCGAGACTTCGTCGGCGGTCGATCCGAACTTGCTGAACTTCCTCATGCAGCAACGCGCGGGGGCCGGGGCGGTGCGGGCCGTGGTGGTGCCTGAAACGACCGTCGTTCCGCGCCGCGAGCCGTCGGCCGGGGGCCCCTCGGCGAAGCCCGCTGAAGCTCCGGCCGTGCCGCCGTCGAATCGGCCGCGCGAGCTCAGGCCAACCCAAGGAACGTCCGGACCGGCCATCGATAGCCCGCCGGCGCGGCGGGACCGCTCGACGCTTTGGACGACGGTCCGCGTTATGACCGTGGCGGACAACGGTGCGGGCGCCGGTTCCGTGCCGCCGCCGAAGGTGCAGCCTGTTCCGCAAGCCGAGACCAAGCCAGCCCCGGCCCCTTCGCAGCAGCCGGCCCCCATCTTTGTCCTGCCTGGCCCCAACGGCTTGATCGTCGCTTCGCAAGACGTGCAGGCCCTGAACCAATTTGAGCAGTTGCTTCGCAGCGTGGCCGGCAATACGTCGAGCAGTGGCAACGAGTACACTATCTTTTATCTGAAAAACGCCAAAGCGGACTCCGTGGCGGAAACCTTGGATCGGGTCTTCGGCAGTGGAACCATGCCGGCGGCCGGTCCCGGCGCGGATATGATGGGCGGGGGTGGCGGCGGAGCCGGAGGCGGCGACAGCGGGCTCGGCGCGCTGATGGCGCTGGGGTCGAGCGCCGGGTCGGTCAAGATCACCGCCGATTCCCGGCTCAACGCGCTCATCGTCCAGGCAGGTGCCAACGATTTGGACACCGTGGAGCAATTGCTCAAGGTGCTCGATCAGAAAGAAAGTCCGGAAGACATCAACGTGGCGCCCAAGCCGAAGATTATCCCGGTCTACAACACCCAGGCCAGCGAGGTCGCCGATATCATTCGCCAGGTCTACCAGGACCGTATGGCCAGCGGCGGCAGTAATAGCGGGGGTGGTCCCGGCGGCTTCGGGGGGCGCGGGCAAGGCTTTATGAACCCGCTGGCGATGTTGGCCATGATGCGCATGGGCGGGGGCGGCGGGGGCGGCGGGGGCGGCGGCGGCGGTCGCCGTGGCGGCGGTGGGGGCGGTCTTGGCGGCATGATGAACGGCATGATGGGCGGCGGCCGTGGCCGCGGTTCCGCCGTGGAAGACGTGCAAAAGATGAGCATCGGCGTCGACACCCGCGCCAATTCGCTGATCGTGGTGGCGCCCGAGCCGCTCTTCGCCGAAGTCCGCCAACTTGTGGAGCAGGTCGATCAATCGGCCATCGATTCGAAGCAGACCATGAACGTGGTTACGGTCCATGGCACCAACATGTCGACCATCCAGCAGGCGGTTCTCGCGCTCACCGGCGGCACGGCTCAAGCCAACATGGTCGGCAGCAGCACCAGCGGTCCGCAAACTTCGTCGCAGCAGGCCACAAATTTCGGTACTTTGCCCGGCCAGCACCCGCCGGCGCCGCTCACGTCGTCGGGCGTAAGCGGAATGACGGCCGGTGGACTTGGCGGTGCGGGTGGATATGGTTCCATGGGCGCTGCGATGCCGACCACTTCGGCCGGCTTCCCCGGCATGGGCGGGCCAGGAATGGGGGGCGGCGCCTATGGCGCCGGCGGTTACGGTGGCGCAAACCGCTCCATGATGGGAGGACAGGCCGGCAGCGCCTTCCGCCCCGGTGGCGGAATGTCTACCAACTCGGCGTCTGGCATGGGCGGGCCCGGCGGCGGATATGGCGGAGCCGGTGGCCGCGGCGGTGGCGGGTATGGTGGAGTTGGGGGTGGCGGCTTTGGCGGCGGTATGTCGGGCGCCGGGGGCGGCGGCAGTTCAATGTTCGGCGGAGGTAGCGCGGGGGGAGGTGCGCGGGGAGGCAACTCGTATTGATTGGCTTTGTCTGTCTTCAATCCGGGGCCGGCTCGCGCACCAATGCACTGATCTGCTTGAATTCGGGAGTGCCCGCGACCTGACACCACTCGAACAGCGCGGCCTCGGTGGTGGTCAGGGTAGCGCCGGCCGAATCGAGCCGCCGCAGGGCCGTTTCATAGTCGATCGGCATTCGTGAGCCCGTCGCATCCACGGCCACATACACCCGCCATCCGGCCGCCAGCAAGTCCAGCGCCGTCTGCTGCACGCAGACGTGGGCTTCGATGCCGCAGACCAGGACTTTGTGGACCCGCCGCTCTTCCAGCGTCCGCGCGATGTCGGTGCAACCGCAGCAACTGAACGTCAGCTTCGCGGGAATGGGCCCCAGCCGCTCGGCCAGCTCCGGCACGGTCGGGCCGAGACCTTGCGGATATTGCTCCGTGGCCAGGATCGGCAATCCGAGAATTGTTGCGCCGTCGATCAACCGGCGTGCATTCCAGACCAGCCGCCGCTGGGAACCGATGAATCCCAGCAATCGCTCCTGCAAGTCGACCACCAGCAGGGCCGTATCGGAGGCCGACATCAATTCGGGACTACGGGTAATCGCATAGTTTTCGTTTTGGCTCATGGCGGGTAGCATACCGAAAAACGGCCTGCTGGGCCAGATGGCGCAAATAAACAGCCCCGCCGCGAATACGTTTCGCAGCGGGGCTGATGGAGTGTCCGACGGGAAATCGCCGCTGACGGCTTTACTTGTCGGCCGGTTTTTTCTTGTCGTCCTTGGCGTCGCCCTTCTTCTTGTCCGCCTTGGCCGCCGGCTTGCCGGACATGGCCGTGGGCTTCACGGGCACGGCGGTCGGCTTCTTGACGGCGTCTTTATCCTTCTTAACCGCAGCCTTCTCCGCCGCCTTTTCCGGAGCTTTGACCGCCGGCTTCGCAGGCGCGGGCGGGGCAGGCGGAGCAACGAACGTCTTCGGCGTCAGGACCGGGGCGGGGGGCGGAGCCTTCACCGGCGCCGGCGGCGCTACCGTGGGCGCGGTCGGCCCGTAAGGTTCAGCCGCGTTGGTAGTGGCCTTGGTCGTGGTCGCGGCGGCCGCGCCGCAGCACGATGGCGCCGCCTGCTCGCAGCAGCAATTGCAAGCCCGTGATCGAAACAGCCGCAGCCCGCCGCAGAAGCACCGGGCGGATGCCATATCCGCTCCCAGAAGCAACATTGCCGCCACGGTTACACCCATGATTCCCACTGTTCGTCGCATCTTAAGAAACCCTCCTTCCAAAGAAGTAATACTATCCACTGTGTCTCTAAGCTTTCCAAACTTCTCGAACTGCTTAATCCTATTATCACGCCGAGAATGTTTATTCTTGATATTTAGACTAACTTGGATGAATTCAGGATGCAACGGGCTACCGGAAGAATTAGCAGTTCCGGCCGCGACACCGCCCCGGGGGCATCCAGGCGTGATATTCGCAAGAAATGGCTTTCCACCAGTAAGGCGGGTTGCGCGGCGTTTTCCCGCGTTGGGAGGCTTTGCGTTCGACGGAGGCCTTTCGCCGTCCGGCCACCCGGTGGACGCCTGGCGCTAATTGGAGGATACTGATGGCTGCTGACGGCTCGCGCTGCAGCGATCCGCATCACCCCGGCCGCGAATATACCATGAAAACACGCTCCACGACAATTCTCACGGTCCGCCATCGGGGTACGGTTGCCATGGGCGGCGACGGCCAGGTGACGGTCGGCGAAACGATCATGAAGGCCGACGCCACCAAGATCCGCCGGCTGGTGGATAACAAGGTGATCGTGGGATTCGCCGGCGCCAGCGCCGACGCGTTCGCCCTTCTGGAACGCTTCGAGGCCAAGCTCAAGGACTTTCCTTCCAACGTTCCCCGCGCGGCGACGGAGTTGGCCAAGCAATGGCGGACCGACCGCGCCCTGCGGCGGCTGGAAGCGTTGATGGCCATCGTCGACGCCCGCCACACCCTGCTGCTGACCGGCAACGGCGACGTGATCCAGCCCACCGACGGGCTGTTGGGGATCGGTTCCGGCGGCAGCTATGCCTTGGCGGCGGCGCGGGCCCTGGTGGCCCACTCGACGCTCAGCGCGGGCGAGATTGTGCGCCGGTCGTTGGAGATCGCGGCCGAGATCGATGTTTACACCAACACCAACATCATGGTTGAGGAATTAGCGTGCGAGAGCTGACTCCGCGAGAGATCGTGGCCGAGCTGGATCGGCACATCGTAGCCCAGGACGAAGCGAAGCGGGCCGTGGCCATCGCCATCCGCAATCGCTGGCGGCGGCAGCGGCTTCCGGAAGAGATGCGGCTGGAAGTGGCCCCCAAGAACATTTTGATGATCGGTCCGACGGGCGTGGGCAAGACCGAGATCGCCCGCCGCCTGGCCAAGCTGACCGGCGCGCCCTTCATCAAGGTTGAGGCGACCAAGTACACCGAGGTGGGCTACTACGGCCGCGACGTGGAGAGCATGGTTCGCGAACTGGTGGAGAACGCGATCGGCCTGGTCCGCGAGCAGGAGCGGAAGCAAGTCGAGCCCGAGGCCCAGCGCCGCGCGGAAGAGCGGCTGCTCGAGCTGTTGGTGCCCCCGCCGCCGGCGCTGGAGAACGTGCCCGCGGAAGACAATTCGGCGCAGCGCTACGAGCGGACGCGGGAAAAGATGCGGGCCAAGCTGCTGGCCGGCGAGCTGAACGAGAATCGCGTGGAGCTGACGCTGGAACAGAAGCAGCCGCCGATGATGTTCACCGGCATGGGGCTGGAACAGATGGATTTCGATTTCCAGGGGATGTTCGAAAAGATCATGCCCAAGCACGCGGTGCGGCGGGAAATGAGCGTCCCGGAAGCCCGCAAGGTGCTGTTCGAGCAGGAGTGCGACGCGCTGATCAACCAGGAGAAGGTCAACTCCGCGGCGATTACCCTGGCCGAGGACCTGGGCATCATCTTCATCGACGAGCTCGACAAGATCGTGGCCAGCGAACAGACCCACGGGGCCGACGTCTCGCGGCAGGGCGTGCAGCGCGATCTGCTGCCGATCGTCGAAGGCACGACCGTCCAGACCCGTTATGGCTATGTCAAGACCGACTACATGCTGTTCGTGGCCGCCGGGGCTTTCCACCGCGCCAAGCCCAGCGATCTGATGCCCGAGCTGCAGGGGCGTTTCCCCATTCGCGTCGAGCTGCAGGATCTCACCAAGGCGGATTTCGTGCGGATCCTCAACGAGCCGAAGGGCGCGCTGACGAAGCAGTACCAGGCGATGCTGGGCACGGAAGGCGTGGAGTTGAAGTTCACCGCCGACGCCATCGACGCCCTGGCCACGTACGCCTTTCAAGTGAACCAAACCACGCAGAACATCGGTGCTCGCCGGCTTTACACGATCATGGAGCGAATGCTCGAAGATCTGAGCTTCGACGCCCCGGAGCTCACGAGCAAGGCGGTGGTGATCGACGCGGCCTATGTCCGCCAGCGGCTCGACGCCTTGAGCCAGGACGAGGACTTGAGCAAGTTCATTCTCTGAGCGGGCCGGAGGCGAGGACACTTCGCGGCTGCGTCACGCACCCTACGCCCCTTGCCGGCTCTGCATCCACCGGGCGAGCGACGCGGCCGACTCTGCGGAGCGCCTTCCAGCCAAGAGCCCGTCGACATGGATGTCTTCGTCAAGCTGCGGCCAGTGAATGCCCTCGCCGTCGCCAATCAACTCGTAGCGTTCCCGCTCCGCCGCGGAGCCGTGCAACAACCTGGGATACCACGCCATGGGCACGGAGAGCAATCGCCCGTCATCCAGCCGCACGATCAGCGCATCCTCGGAGAAGGAGACGGACAACGCAAAGGTATCGCGTTCAGTTACCAAAGTGGGCATTCCACGCCTCCAAGATTCTCGGCTGGTGTTCTTCGATCGTTTTTTCGAGATCCCGTAGCTCGTGATCGCTGAACCGCCGAGAGCCGGCAAGCCGGACCGGATCGAGCCAGAACTTTGCCGTCGCCCGATCGCGGCGAACGTGAACGTGGGGCGGCTCATTTCCTTCGGAGGAGTAGAAAAAGAGCGTGTACGGGCCTATGACGTCGATGGTCGGCACGCTCCCGTCTCCTCGCTAGTCGGCTCAGCCTTCCGCCAGATGTTAAGTATAGCCAGCTTGGCGGTAGCGTTCAACCGAGCCGTTTTCTATGTCGAATTCGAGGAACTGGAGGGGGTGGTTACCATCCGCCAGTGCATCAACACCACGATCCCCGAGCGGGTCCCGAACGCAATCGACCGGTTTACGCGGCAGCACGGGCAGGCGCGTTCCGGTTTTCTGTTCGAGGCCGCAACGGAGCGCATCGCCCCCGCGCGCTTGCCCGGACAGTCTTCCATTCTTGCTAACGAATGGTTTTCTGGCTGGCCTTTACCGCCACCTTGGAGCCATCGGGATTGGTGATGAGCTGCGACCCGTCGGGATTGGTTTGCACCGAGGAACCATCCTTATTCGTCACGATCTCCGTGCCGTCGGCCTTGGTCGCCACCGAACTGCCGTCGGCGTTCTTGACGATCTTCGATCCGTCGCGATTGGTTTGCACCGAGGAACCATCCTTATTCGTCACGATCTCCGTGCCGTTGGCCATGGTCGCCACCGAGCTGCCATCGGCGTTCTTGATGATCTTCGATCCGTCGCGATTGGTTTGCACCGAGGATCTGTCCTTATTGGTGACGATCTCCGTGCCGTCGCGGCGGGTTTCCACCGAGCTGCCGTCGGCATTGCGGATGATCTTCGTGCCATTGGCCCACTTCGTAACCGAGCTGCCATCGGGGTTCCTGATGATCGTGGCGCCGGCGGACATTTTTCCAGCAGCTTTCTGGCCGGCCTTTCTCACCACCTTGGAGCCATCGGCATTGGTGATGATTTTCGAGCCGTCGGGACTGGTTTGCACCGAGGAGCCATCCTTGTTGGTGATGATTTGCGTGCCGTCGGGCCTGGTGACCACCGAGCTTCGATCGGCATTCGTGACGATCTTCGTGCCGTCGGGATTGGTTTGCACCGAGGAGCCGTTCTTATTGGTGATGATCTCCGTGCCGTCGGCCTTGGTTTCCACCGAGCTTCCATCCGCATTTCTTATCAACCGGGCGACTCCGTCAGCCGCGACAACACGGCCGTTTGGCGACAGTCCGCCCCAGAGAGCTAGCGCTATCAGCGGCATCGCGAGCGATGCGCTGGTTCGAATCGCAATTCCGAATTTGTGCATGGCTATACCCCTTGAAAAAGTGATCGACCCGTCGAGGAATTCTATGCCGGGTACTGGGGAAGTACAGCGTTGCAGGCTTGCCGGCGGCATGCCCTGGAAGATCCGGCCCGACTGCATGTCGGACAGTCGGAAGCGGCGTTGCGGCGGCGGTGGTGGTGATTGCCGGCCAGGACGCGACTGCGGTCACAGCGCGGGCGTGAGCGACTGTGCCTTGACGTGGTGTGTATAATAAGTATACTGGTGTTATGGACAGCCGGGCGATCATCAGGCGGTTGGAGCGGGAAGGATGGCGGTTGGTCCGAACCAAGGGGAGCCATCGCCAGTACAAGCACCCCACGATACCGGGGCTGGTGACGGTGCCCCATCCGCAGCACGACGTTCCTCAAGGAACGCTCCGCTCGATCTTCCGACAAGCAAGATGGGACGACAAGCCATGAACTATCCCGTTGTTCTCCACAAGGACCGCGACAGCGACTACGGCGTGACCGTGCCCGATCTGCCGGGTTGCTTCTCGGCCGGCAAAACGGTCGACGAGGCGTTGGCAATGGCCAAGGAAGCGATCGAGCTGCACCTGGAGGGGCTCGTTCACGATGGACAGCCGATACCGCGCCCGGGCAGCATTGAAAGACATCGGCGCAACGCGGACTATCGCGGGGGTACATGGGCGTTGGTGACCATCGACCCGGGGAGCCTGCGGGTGAACGCCAAACGCATCAACATCACCATCCCCGAGCGGGTCCTGGATGCGATCGACCGGTTCACGCAGCAGCACGGGCAGACGCGTTCCGGTTTTCTGGTCGAGGCCGCAACGGAGCACATGGGCCGCGGCGGCGCTAAGGCAAAGGGGCGAAGGGGCAAAAGTGGTTAGGGGCCCCAACGGAATGCCAGGACCCCTCACCCCCGGCCCCTCTCCCGCAAGGGGCGAGGGGAGGACAGAATGCCAGGACCCCTCACCCCCGGCCGCTCTCCCGCGAGCGGGCGAGGGGAGTTGAGTTAGGGCCGCTCGGTCCGATTCGCGTGCGTGCGAGTACGCACCCTACAAGCCGAGGGCCGACTGGAGCGTGGGGACGGGGCGGAAATCGGGGCGATCGCGGAAGACGATGTTCCGCCGCCCGAAGTAGGAACCGTAATACGGCGCGTTGGCGTCGACCCAGGTCGCCAGGCGGATGAACTCCTCGCGGGAGAGTTTCACGTCGTAGTGGCCCTGGCGGAGCACGGCGATCAGGCGGGCGGTATGGGAGCCGTAGGTGTAGGGCCGCACGGCGGGCGCGTAGCCCATCGCGTCGGCCGCCTCGGGCTTGGGCCCCACGAATTCCTGGATGTAGTTGACCAGGTCTTTGCGGATGATCTCTTCGTAGGACTTGGAGAACAAGCGGGTCATTTGGCCGCTCAGGTCGAGATCGCCGTCGCGCCGCTTTTCGCCATGGCACGACACGCAATGCCGGTCGAAGATCGGCTGGATGTCGGTGGGGTAGTGCAGCGGCCGGGGCCCGCTGTCGCCCGGCTGCGGCTGCGGCCTCACGGGCGGCTGTTGCAGGGCCAGCGCGGTACGGTTGACGGGGGCCAGGTTGCGTTGCTCGTGGCAGCCGATGCAACTGCGCCACTCGCCCGGCTTGGAGTTCACGAAGGTCCGCATCCGCTGGATCTCCATGTAGTCGGCGTCGAGGGCTTCGAGGAAGATGTTGCGGTTGGCGGGCACGGTGAAGCTGGCCGAGCCGTCGGCGCGGACCGGCACCACGCCGTGCAGCACCTTGATGCTCAAGTGCGTATAGAGGCTGATCGCCACCATCTCGCCCGGCGCGGCGTCGGCGCCTTGGTAGCCGTCGTAGACCGACCAGGGGCGGGGCACCTGCTCCATCACGCGGAGGTACTTGACCGCGCCGGGGCGGACGCCATCCAAGCCGCGATACACGTCGGTCACGGTCAGCGTGGCCTCGTCGGGCCGGCCGTTTTCGGCGTATTGCGAGGCGCCGGCCGGCGCCGGCGGAATCGCCCTGGGCTCCAGCGGCCGCGCCTGCCAGCAGGAGATTTGCGGGTCGGCATAGATCGGCACGCGATTGCCGAACACGTCGAGCAGGTAGATGCCGTAGCCCGCCGGGTCGTTCCACGTGCCGGCCGGGTTGCACGAGACGAGGAAGAACTTGCCGCCCAGGTCGGCCGCGCCCGCGTCGGTCAAGGGGAACGGGTCGCAGTACCAGGGTCCGTAGACGTCGACCATCCATTGGCCGTTGCGAAATTGGCGCAATCCCCAGTTGCCCTTGGGCACGGAGCCGGGCGTGAGCGCGGTCATGGCCTCCGCGGAGCCCTTGTTCTTGTGCAGATCGACCAGCATGATCGCGCCGACGTTGCCGGGGCTGTGGCCCGCGCCGAGGCAGACCACCAGGTTGTTGTGTCCGGGCACGTGCCGGGCCTGGTTGAAGACCGACGGCGGGCCGATGTTGTCGCCGTAGATTTCCTCGCTTTGGCTGCCGTCGGGCATCATCGCCCACAGCGACTGGACCGCGCCCGCTCCCTTGTCGACGTACTCCCAGCGGTTGTAGAGGATGCGGCCGTCGTTCATCACCGTGGGGCAGAACTCGCTCAGCGCGCCTTGCGACAGTGGGCGGGGCTCGCGCTGACCCGCGTCGAGCCGGCAGAGATTGGTGACCGTCAACGAGTGCCCCCCGCAGAGCACGCCCCGCTGGCCGCGCGTGGAAGTGAAGGCGATGCCGCCGTCGGGCAGGTAGCAGGGGTGCATGTCGTCGGTCCAATGCCCATAGCGACAGGGATCCTTTTCCAATTGCTGCCAGGAAGAGGTGGCGAAGTGGGCGATGCGTTGTTTTTCGTCGGCCGCCGGAAAGGTGAGCTGACGCATTTCGGCGCCGTCGATGCCGACCTCATAGATGCGGAAGCCTTGCGGCCGCGGCGGCTTGTAGTCGAACAACACCCGCCGGGCGTCGAACGACAAGTCGTAGCGGTCGACGATGCCTTCGCTCAACTGCGGGGCGACGGGCACGACCGTGCCGCGGTCCGCCGAAAGCAGATACAGGCCACCGCCGAAACGGCGGATGCCCGCGATGAATTCGTCGTAGTAATGGTTCGAGTCGTAGGTGTAACGCTTCACGAACAACAGGCGTTTGCCGGAAAGCAGGGGATTCTCGACGACCAGCGCCTCCCGCTTGAGTTGGTCAAGCTCGCTCAGGAGATCCGCGGTGGGCTGTTGGTCCGGGTCCAGCCGGTCGTGGGCTTGGCAGAGCAATCGTTGCCGAAGCTGCGCGCTGTGGGCCAACAGCCGCTCGCCGGGATAGCGATTAGGGTAGCCACGGGCAAGCTCCTTGACCGCGGCCGCGAGCGAATCGACCGCCGAGAGGCCGGCGCGAAGCTCGGCCGCGGTCACGCAAAGGTCGAGCCAGGCGGCGTCTTGGGCCGGGGCGTTTTTCTCAGTTATAAGCTGTTTCATTACTCCCCTCTCCCCTTGCGGGAGAGGGGTTGGGGGTGAGGGGTGAAATGAGAAATGATCGACGTTCCCGCTCGTCCCCCTCACCTTACCCTCTCCCGCCAGGGGAGAGGGGAATGACGCGCGCGATGTTTCGAAACAGCTTTTTAACTGATCGAGCCGGGGACGAATGCCCGCCGCATCGGCTGCCAGTTGAGCGAGCATCTCGTCGAGGAACTGCGTTTCCAGCCGAGGCCCGGCCGATCGTGCGAACCAGCCGGCGGCCGCATCGAACCACGCTTGTGGGATCGATTCCAGCAGGCGGTTGCGGTCGCGGGGAAAATCGTTCTCGATCATCGCCCAGAGCGCGGGCACGGGTTGCGGGTCGATCCGCACGGCCGTGAACCAGGACGCGGCCCCCTTACGCAGGCTGACCAGCAGCCGATTCGCGCCGGGAACCAGCGGAAGGTCGATCAGAACCACGTCGTGCCAGCCGCGGCGTTTGGCGACGGGAACGGCGGCGTAGCCTTCGAGCTTGTCGTCCAGCGGCACCTGGCGGCCGTTGAGCCAGACCAGGGCATCGGTCCGGCGCACTCCGGCGTTGGACGGCGAAGGCCGGTAGGCGAACCCGCCAAACCGCTCGAGCCGGCCGAGCTCGATGGTGAGCGTGACAGGCTTTGCGGCGGTGAGGGTTGTGGTCAGCAGATCGCCCGGCTCGCGCGGGAGAAGGACGTTTCCCGATCGGTCGCTGGGGCACGTGATCCAGCGTGGCGACGCGCTGGGGAAGCCGGCCGTGAGTTTTTCGCCTGGTCCGAGCTTGGCCCGCTGCCAGCCGCCGATCTTGACCGCTTGCCGGGCTGCGGCCTGCGACTGCTGCCACTCGGTGAGCCGTGCCCGCGCGGCGAGCATGGTCGCTTGCAGCGTGGCCTTCTTCTCGTAGAGCTTGACCTGGGCCGGCAGCGGCGCCGCCAGCGAGACGGCCGCGATCGATGCCAGCAACAGGAGACGCGGCGATGGAAGGCCGGCGGGGCGGCTGCGGCGTGCGCGATCGAGGCTCATGGGCTTTCTCCAATTTGCGGCCGCAGGAATTCAGACCGGTTCCGTCCCGGTTGCCTGCCGCTTCCTATGATACCGTCCGGAAGTGGCCGGCGAAAGAACGGTCTGGAGGGCCGACGAATTGCCCTGCCTTTCCCGGTTTCAAGGCGGCAAAGGCTCAGTTGGCCGCGGCCGCCGTCGAAAAATGCTCCGGCAGATGGCCCAGCGCCACGTTGGTCAGGGTGACGAGCGAACCGGGGGCCACCAGCACCGCGCCCGGCGGCGCCGGCTGCACGGCATTTTCGTGATAGGGGTCGGCCAACTCCATTTCCGTGAATCCGGCCAGTCCTTGGATACTGACGCGGCACGGCGCCGGACCGCGATTGAGCAGCACTACGGTCGCTCCCTCGGCCCCTTGAAACGCCACGACGAGGAGGTCCTTGTCGCCGTTTTCCACGCCCAGGCGCGTCATTCCCCGACGGACCCGCCGGCTGAAGGCGCCGAACACCCGGAGCTGATTGCTCGAAGGGACGGGCACGCCGCCGCGGGTCAGCTCGGGCACGAAGAGCGCGCGGGTCCAGCCGTAGCTGGGCTGCGCGACGTTGAGGATCGTCCAGCAGTAGCAGATCGCCTCGGCATTGAGCAGCGCCAGGTTCTTGTGATAGAGCTGCCCCAAGTCGAGCGCCAGACGATAGGAGGGGACCTGGTACCTGGGGCTGTTGACGCAGATCTCGGTCGACAGGAACGGCTTGCCGGCGACCGCCGCGTTCCATTGGGCGATGGTCGCATCAAATTTGTCGAGGTCTTCCATGCAGTTCTGGAAATCGTAGAGGTGGCTGGCCACGTACTCGGTCGCCTGCCAGGCCGCCGCGGAGGCGCGGACCGCCTGGGCCCGCTGGATTCCTCCCTTGAGGACGCCGTCGTCGCTGAGGTGGATCTTAACGTCGCGGAAGCCGGCCTGGTCGAGCGCGCGGCGCAGAGCCAGCGTCATCTGCTGATACTCTTCGGCCGGGTGCCCGACTTCGTTCTGGATCCCGACCACCTCGGGCGGCGCCCCGGCCTTGGCCCGGCTGGCGCGGCAGTAGCCCACGACGGCGCGGGCGTATTGGTCGAGGTCCAGCGATGTTCCGCGCCGCCGCTTCTCGTTCGTGGAGGCTTTGCCGTCGCCCTGCTGCGGCGCCTTCGTGCTGGTCCAGGGCGGCAGCCCCCAGAACTCGAACCAGACCGTCCCGCCCAGGGAGCGGATGGTGCGGATGTAGCCGAAATCGCTCATTTCCCCGTTGGGGAAGTTGTCGGCGTAGTAATGCGGCGTGGCGTCCGCCTTGTTGTCCCAATTGTCCATGGCCGGATGCAGACGCGTGCCGATGGGATACTCGCGCTGGATCAACAGGTTGTATTGCGCAATCAGCTCCCACCAGCGGCGTTTCCCCTCCGGGCTGAGCAGAGCGTAAGCCATCGGCGTTCCGATGCCGCCGAAGCCGAGCATGGTCTGAAATCTGCGTTGCGGGTCGATCTTCACGCTCGCCGCGCGTGGCGGCGGGGAGAGCAGGCTGCCACGCAACACCCCCTCGCCGCCGAGCATGGCGACCTGGTGCTGTTGGATGTCCAGGAGGCAGGACTGGCGCAGCACCTCGCGGCCGTTGAGACGCACCGCGACTTCCAGGTTGGCCCCCAACTCGACCGTGACGGCCTGAAGCGCGCCGCGATACAGGGCCGCGTCCTCGAGCCACTTCTTCTCGGGATGGCGCGCGGCTTTGACCTGGTTGCCGCTGAGATCATTGAGGCCGTAGGAATTGTAGAATCGCTGGGCCAGGCGGACCGTGGACTCGGTGATGCTGACGGTGAATCCGCCCTTGGGGCCGGTGAAGATCCAAGCCAGCGAACGGCCTTGCATCGGGGTCGGCCAGTGCTCGATCAGGAGCGTACGCGTGAAGACCGCCGGCAGCAGTTCGGTCGGATAGAAGCGGGCCGGGGCGGCGCTGCCACCGTAAATCACCGCCTTGCCGCGGCCGATTTCAAAGCCCTGACGCTCGCCCGGGCCGGCCTTCCATGCCGGCAGCGTCACGCTTGCCGCGGCTGCCGCAGCGCCGGTCAGCGGATCGAGATGTCCCTCGTTCGTTGCGCCGCTGCGCGCCAGCCCCAGGCAATCGAGATTGAGCGGGTTCGATGCGGCGGTCGTTCGCAATGTCAGGCGATGATCGCCGCCGGCCACGTCGTGCGGCAAGGCAAACACGCGCCAGGCCCATTGGCCTTCGCGGTGCCCCCATCCGGCGGTTGCGGGCAGCGTCAACGTCCCGGCGTTTATCCCATCCAACGCCAGTTCCAGGCGGCTTTCGCGCGGCGTTGCGTAGCGAAGGAAGAGGTTCATCGGCGCGGCCGCCTGATTGAGCTGGAACGCCCATTGGCAGGAGATGGCCGGGGTTTTGTCGCAATGCACGCCGAGCAACGCGCCGCCGCTGGAGAGTTTCTCCGCGGCAGTGGTCAAGCCGTCGGCCGGCGCGGCGGTTTCAGCCTCGATCCAAACGGCCGCCTGCGGCCTGCCCAGCGGCGCGGCCTCGGCCGCCAACGAGAGCGCGAGCAGCAGGATGATCATGCTAGAGGCTCGCCGGGCAAGAATGTGCGGCCGAAACAATGGGCAGGCATCTGGGGGGACGGCGCTGTCGGGCTGGGACTGGCTACACCCGGTCTGCCATTCGGCCCACGCCGGATGGCCAGCCAAGAACTCACAAATGGCGCAAGTTGTTGTGGCCCTTTGTGTTTTGTAAAGTAGCGGCGGTAGGAGTCGAACCTACGACACGCGGATTATGATTCCGCTGCTCTAGACCAACTGAGCTACGCCGCCAAGTTGTAGTTGTAACTACTTATGTATCAACCGTTTGCGCCTAAACGACCGCGTCGCCCCTACGGCGGGACAGGCGAAGCGTTTTCCTGCTTGCCACAATCATACACCATGTTCGGGAGAGCTACAACAACCGGCGGAAAAGGGCGGCCGGCGATCAGCGCGCGGCTCGCAGCCTTGCCGATTCTTGCCGCTAAAATCGGATTCTTCGCGCAGTTAGGGCCACTGGCTGCTCCGCCGCGCCGAAGGGAGACCGCCGAGGGCTGATCGCCGGCCGCGAATAGCTGACCGATCCCGGTTCGGCAAGGTAAAATCAAGGTGGCGACAACCCCCTTGGATCGGCGCGACGCACATGCGAGGCCTGCTGCGGATTCTGATCGGCGCACTTTTGCTGCCGCAGCTCTGCGCCGCCGTAGCCGACGACGAGCAGAAGAAGGACGCCCGGGCGGTCCAGCACGAGGTGCAAACCCTGCTCCACAGCCGGCAATCGGAGGATCGCGTGCTGGCCATGCGGCGGCTGAAGGAGTTTCCGCCGCTGGATGGCGCCAAACTGGTGGTGCAACATGGGCTGGAGGACCGCACGCCCGAGGTGCGGCGAGCCGCCTACGAGACGCTTCTGACTTGGAAGGACCAGCGCGAAGTCGTCGACGTCCTGCTGAAACTCGTGACGAAGAAGGGCCATGGCAAGACGACGGCTGGCAGCGCGCCGCTGGTACCGCTGCTGATGGTGCTGGCCGCTTCCGATCAGGGTAATGTGCAGCACGACCTGGAAAAATTCCTCACGGGCTACCTGGCCGCGTCGAAGACTAATATGGCGACGCTGCTGACGGTGGCCGACGAGCTGGGCCGGCAGGGAGATGCGGCGGCCGTGGCCACCTTGCGGAAACTGTGCGGGTGGAAGCAGTTCCCCAAGGTTTTCGCCTTTCGCCGGGCCGTGGTGCAGGGCCTGATCCATTGCCGCCAGGTGGATGCGATCGACGCGCTGGTGGGCCTGCTGGGACAGATCGACGGCGAAGTGTACGGCGACGTGGTGCAGTATCTCGGCGAAGCGACCAAGATGCCTTATGGCGACGAGGTCAACGCCTGGAAGATCTGGTGGCAAAAGCGGAAGAAGGACTTTACCTTCGACCAGCCGCCCGGCGCGCCGCCGCCGGAAGTCTTGACCGTGCCGCGGGGATCGTATTCGTACTACTATGGCCTGCCGGTCCGCGCGCGGCGGCTGGTGTTCGTGATCGACATCTCGGGGAGCATGCACGGGCCGCGGCTGGACATGGCCAAACGCGAGTTGACCAGCGTGATCGGCAAGATGCCGCCGAAGAACGATTTCAGCATCGTGGTGTTCGACCACCAGGTGATCGTCTGGCAGCGGGACCTCCTTCCCGCCACGCCGGCCAACAAGGACGCCGCGATGCAATATGTCGCCCGCCTCCAGTCGCGGGGCCGCACGGCCACCTACGACGCCTTGGACGCCGCGTTCCGCTTCGACACCGAGGCGATCTTCTTCCTCACCGACGGCGAGCCGACCTGCGGCCGGGTGATCGATCCCACGCAGATCACCAACCTGGTGTCGCAAGCCAATCGTTTGCGGCGGCTCTCGATCTACACCATCGGCCTGGCGCCCGGCCAGGTCGGCAGCGTCTTCGACACGTTTCTTAAAACGCTGGCCGAGCAGAACTACGGCAGCTACCGTCGCGTCGATCAGTGAAACATGAGAAAAGTATCCGATCTCAATATCGCCTCCAACATCCCGCTGCCGGCCCCTGCGCTGATGCTGCACGAAATCCCCCGCAGCGACGCCCAGGAAGATTTCGTCGCCGAATCGCGGCAACGCATCCGCGACGTCATTTGGCACGACGACCCGCGGCTGTTGCTGATCGCGGGGCCTTGTTCGCTTCACGACACCCGCGCGGGTCTGGAATATGCGGCCCGGCTGCGCAAATTGATGGATCGCGTGGGCGAGAAGCTCTGCCTCGTGATGCGCTGTTATTTCGAGAAGCCCCGCACGTCGGTCGGCTGGAAGGGGCTGATCATGGACCCGCATCTGGACGGCTCGAACAATATCCCCGAGGGGCTGCGCGTGGCCCGCCGTTTCTTGCGCGACGTGATCGATCTGGGCGTGCCCACCGCCACCGAGCTGTTGGACCCGATCACGCCGCAGTATATCGCCGACCTCATCTGCTGGTCGGCCATCGGCGCTCGCACCACCGAATCGCAGACGCACCGCCAGATGGCTTCGGGACTATCGATGCCGTTGGGGTTCAAGAACCCGCCCTCGGGCGCGATCGGCCCGGCGATCAACGCCATCCGGGCGGCGCGGGAGCCGCAGACATTTCTGGGGATCAGCGGCGACGGCGTGGCCTCGGCGGTGTCCACCACGGGCAACCCCCACTGCCATATCGTGCTGCGCGGGAGCGACAGCGGGCCGAACTATTCGGCCCAACACGTGGCCGACGCCGAACGGCGATTGGCCGAGGCCGGCCTGCCGAAAACCGTGGTGATCGATTGCAGCCACGGCAACAGCGGCAAGGAGGCCCAGCGCCAGGCCGAGGTGCTGCGCGACATCGTTCGGCGGCGGAGTTGCGGCGCGCTGGCGCTGGTCGGGGCGATGCTCGAGAGCAACCTGGCGGCCGGCAATCAGCCCTTCTTCAGTTCTTCCGACTCCCTAGTCTATGGCCAATCCATTACGGATGCCTGCCTCGATTGGGAGTCGACCGAGCGACTGGTGCTGGAGGTGGCCGAGGGGCGGTAGCGCGACGCCGCCAAGCGGCCCGCCATCGCCGCCGGGGTCAAAAAACCGGGGCGAAATGCTGGCCCGCGATGATTTTCCCGGGTTTTTTCCGTGTTTGCGGCGGTTCATGGCTTGCATTTTTCCCCAAACCGATTTTAATCATCACGTTCGCCAACGCGGACGGACTAATCTTACCCCACAGCTTTTACGAGGAGGATTCGGAATGATGGCCAAAGTTGCCGCCGCCGCCAAGAAGCCCGTGACCAAGACCGAACTTTTGACCAACATCGCCGCTGCCACCGACGTGCCCAAGAAGCAGGTGGCCGCCGTCCTGGAAGCCCTGGCCGGCGAAATCAAGAAGAGCCTCAGCAACAAGGGTGCGGGCGTGATCGCGATCCCCGGCCTGGTGAAGATCGAAAAGAAGAAGGTTCCGGCCCGGCCCGCCCAGAAGGGCGTTCCCAATCCCTTCAAGCCGGGCGAGTTGATGGACCGTCCGGCCAAGCCCGCCTACAGCAAGGTGAAGGTGCGGGCCCTGAAACTGCTCAAGGACATGGCGAAGTAGCCGGTTCCGCGGCACAACGCCAGCTTGTCAGGGGGCCAGAATGCCGGGGGCGAGTGGCTTAGCCGAAGCAACGAGGCAAAGCCCACCCCGTGAGCTTGTTCCTAAGCTCTGCTTGGGAACGCACGTGGGTGAAGCTCCGCTTCACCGACCGGCGAAGCCGAGCTTCACAAATTACCCGTCCCCAAGCAGAGCTTGGGAACGAGGTCGTTGGAGCAAGAAACGACGCCGCCCCGGCCTGGGCCGGGGCGGTGTTTTTCTGCCGCCGCGGTTGCGGTTGGCGCCGTGAATGGATCGTCTTGCGTCGATACAAAACAAACGGCGACGACCCGCGGAGCACCGCATGGGGCTCGATTTTCAGCCGGATCTTCCCCGGCGGACTCTGAAGTGGACAGGGAAACCACGGCCCCAATTTTTCAGAGACCGCACCAGTAACCCCATACCACCATGATCGCTTCACCCGCGGAGTCTCCGCGGGCTCTTGCGATCACTTCTGCAAGCCCACGAACCTCTGCGATCCTCCGTGCCAATCGCTCCCGTAACGGACTACTCGAATAATTGCATGTTGCGGAATTGGGACAATAGCCAGAAAGTATTATCTGCTTTCCACCCTTCCGCACTGGTAATGGTGCCGCGATAGGTTTCCGTTACGGAAGGTCGGATAATTGCAGGGTGGTTTCCCGCACGGGAAAACGAATCACGAAGGAAACGGCCTGTGATGGACGCGACGTCTTGTTTGACTTGGGTGATTTTCGCCGCGACCTACGCCGGGCTGGCGCTGGGCAGAGTGCCGGGGTTGCGGATGGACCGCGCCGGCATCGCCATGGTCGGCGCCACCCTGGTGCTGGTCACGCGGGTGCTGACATTGGACCAGGCATTCGGCCCGGCTTCGATCGATTTCAAGACGCTGCTGTTGCTTTTCGGGATGATGATCGTCTGCGGCGCGCTGCGGCTGTCGGGCTTCTTCGCCCGGCTCGTCGGACTGGCGTTACGCCACCTTGTCACGCCGAAGGGGCTGCTGGCCCTGACCATCGGCCTGTCGGGGGTGCTATCGGCCTTCCTCATCAACGACGTGATCTGCGTGGCGCTGACGCCGCTGGTGCTGCACCTGGCCCGGCGGTTGAAATTCGACCCGCTGCCCCACCTGATCGGCTTGGCGACCGCGGCTAACGTCGGCTCGACCGGCACGATCACGGGCAATCCGCAGAATATCTATATCGGCGTTCATTCGGGCATCTCCTACTTCCGCTTCGCCGCCAGGCTGATGCCGGTGGCGATGCTGGGATTGGTCGTGACCTATTTCGTGATCGTGCTGTTGTGCCGAGACCGCCTAGCGGTCCCCAAGGAAGGAGGATCGCCCGGCCCGGGCCAGTCGCGGGCCGAAGAGAATCGCGCCCATGCACGGCTACAAATCAAAACGTCGCTGCTGACGTTGGCGGCAGTGGCGTTGTTTTTCATCGGTCTGCCGCTGGAACTGGTGGCGTTGGCCGCGGCCGCGTTGGTTCTGCTCGACCGCATCAAGCCGGAGAAGGTCTACCGTCAGATCGATTGGAGCCTGTTGCTGATGTTCACGGGGCTGTTCATCGTGGTACACGCCTTTCAGGTCCACGTGGTCGCCGGCTGGGGCATTGAGCGTTGGACCTGGCTGCTGAAGCGTCCGGCCGAATCGTTGAGCCTGGTCTCGGCGGCGCTGTCGAACGTGGTCAGCAACGTGCCGGCGGTCCTGCTGCTGGAGCCGGTGGCGCGGGCGGCGGCCGGGCCGGCTCGCGAAACGGCCTGGCTGGCGCTGGCGATGTCGAGCACCCTGGCAGGCAACCTGACGGTGCTCGGCTCGGTGGCCAATCTGATCGTGGTGGAGCAGGCCCGCCGCGAGGGCGTTCGCGTTTCCTTCCGCGATTATTGCAAGGTGGGCGTGCCGCTGACGCTGATTACGCTGCTGCTGGGGATTGCCTGGCTGGAGTTCGTACGCTACTGAAGGCCGAAATCTTACCGCACGGCGCGCTTGACCATGGTGATCTCGTTGCCGGCCGGATTGAAGGCCACCTCGTCCATGAACATCTGGATCAGCACCAATCCGCGGCCGCCGTCGCCGCTGAGGTGCGCCGGGTCCTTTCTGACGTTGGGGACCCGGGTGATGTCGAATCCCGGTCCGTCGTCGCGAACACGGATCCTCACCTCTTGGGGCGAGAACGTCGCGCAGACGCGAATGCGCCGGTCGCAATAAGGCGGCTGGCTCGGCCGCGCGGCGTCGACGGCGTCGGGAGCAAGTTCCAGATTGCCGTGGCAAATCGCGTTGCGCAGCGCCTCGACCAGGGCCTTGGCAAAGCGAACCTGCTCGCCCTGGTCGATCAGGCCCAGATCGACGGTCGCCTGCTGCAGATGCGCCACCAGCGCGGGGATCAACAGCAGATCGTTCTCCAGTTCGTATTCCAGCTTCTGCGAGCGAAGACAGTGCAACAGCCGTTGCGGCGCCCGCTGCCCGGCGGTGATCGCCAAGACGCTTGCCACCGACTTGGGCAGGTCCGCCAAGAGCCGCGATTTCGGGACGTAATCCGCCGCGCCCGAGGTCAGCGCCTGCACCGCGATCTCCTCGCTGCCGTAGGCGGTCATCACAATGACCGGCACGGTGGGAAAGCGGCGGCGCACCACCTCGATGAGCTGCATGCCGTTCATTTCCGGCATCTGCAGATCCGTCACGATGGCCAAGGGGAGTCGGGCTTCCAGGAGTTCCAGGGCTTCGCTGCCGTCGGCCGCGTACTCCACGTGGTACTCGGGGTGGCCTTCCAGCAGTTGGCCCGCCACGCGGCGATCGACCAGCGAGTCGTCGACAACGAGGATATAGTTCACGGGAAATTCTCCGGCCTCAAGCGGACGAGGAGGCGATGGTGGCGGACAAGTTCCGCAATGCGGAAAGGAGCGTTTCGATTTCTTCCTCGAGGGCGGCGGCGATGTCCCCCGCGCCTTCGAGGTTTCCCGCCGTGGAGAGCGATTCCAGTTTCTGGGCGTGCTCGGCGGCGGGAGACGCGCCAAAATAGCGGAGCGATCCTTTGAGCGTATGCGCGGCCAGCCGCAGCCCGGCGGCGTCGGCGGCGGCGATCGTCTGGCGGATCTTGGCCGTCAATCGCGGCGCTTCCTCAATGACCGCTTCCACGACGATCGCTTGCAGCTTGGGGTTGCCGCTCAGGGTTCGGACGGCCCGGTTCCAATCGAAACCTGGCGACTCGGGCGGCGGCGGCGGCTGCGCGTCGTTTTCGGCGGCCACTCGTGCGCCGGTCAAGCTCTCCATGGCCGCAAACAACTCATCGACGTCGATGGGCTTGGCGACGTATCCATCCATGCCGGCCTCGATGCAGCGTTGGCGATCGCCTTTGAGCGCGTGGGCCGTCATCGCCAGAATGGGAAGGTGGCGGCCGGTTTGTTTTTCACGGACGCGGATCGCGGTCGTGGCCTCCAGGCCGTCCATTTCCGGCATCTGCACGTCCATCAGCACCAGGTCGAATGATTGCGATTCGGCCGCCGCGACCGCCTCGCGGCCGTTGTTGGCCACCGCGACCGTGTGTCCTTGTTCGTGCAATAAAGCCAATGCCAGCTTTCGATTGACGAGGCTGTCCTCGGCCAGCAGGATCCGCAAGGGCCGGAAAGGACGCGGCGGACGCGCCGCATCGCCGCGCTTTGTTCGGCCGACGCTGATTCCCAAGGCCAGCTCGACCGCATCCAGCAGCTCCGACTGTTTCACGGGCTTCAGCAGGTACGCCGCGATGCCCAACTGCTCACAGCGGTGCACGTCGTCGGGGCGGTCTCCCGAGGTGAGCATCATCACCACCGTGCCGCCCAACGCCGCGTCTTCCTTGATCCGCTGGGCCAGCATGAAACCGTCGATCTGCGGCATGTGGGCGTCGGTGAGGACCAGGCGGTAAGGGCATCCTTGCTGCCGGGCGTCGAGCATCAGCGTGATCGCCTCCGCGGCATTGCGGGCCATGCCGGGAACCATCTGCCAACTGCAAAGGACCTCTTCGAGAATACGGCGGTTGGTGGCATTGTCGTCGACCACCAGCACCCGCATGCCGTGGAGCGCGGCCGGCTCCGGGGCAGGCGGCTCGGCGGGCTCGACTTCGGCCACGGCGAAGCGGACCACGAAATGAAAGCGGCTTCCCCGATCGAGTTGGCTTTCCACCCAGATCCGCCCGCCCATCAGGCCGACCAGCCGCGAGACGATGGCCAGGCCCAAACCGGTGCCGCCATAGCGGCGGGTGGTCGAGGCGTCGGCCTGCTCGAACATCTCGAAGATCGCGGCTTGTTTCTCCGGCGGGATGCCGATGCCCGTGTCGGCGACGATAAAATGCAGGGTCGCCTCCTTGGCCGATCGCGACTCCTGGGTAACCTCCATCGTCACCTCGCCTTGGGGGGTGAACTTGATGGCGTTGCCGACCAGGTTGACCACCACCTGGCGCAGGCGGCTGTAGTCGGCGACCACCATGCGGGGCACGTCGGGATGAATCGAGCAGGCCAGCTCCAGCCCTTGCTGATGCGCCCGCAGAGCGAACGACTTCATCGTGTCGCCGAGGCTTTCCCGCAAGTCGAAGGTGTTGCAATCGAGGGCCATCTTGCCGGCCTCGATTTTGGAGAAATCGAGGATGTCGTTGATCACCGAAAGCAGCGCCTCGCCGGAATCGCGGACGGTCGCGAGAAACTCGCGCTGCTGGCTGGAGAGTTCACTCTTGAGGACCAACTCGGTCATGCCGATGACCGCGTTGAGCGGGGTGCGGATTTCGTGGCTCATATTGGCCAGAAACGTGCTCTTGGCGCGGCTGGCGGTTTCGGCCGCCTCTTTGGCCACTTGCAATTGCTGCTGGGTGCGCCCGAGCACCATCACCGCCGCAATGGCCGCCAGGGCCAGAATGGCGGTGGCGATGGACAGTTGAAACGCGGAGCTGCGGATGGGGGCGTAAGCCTCGGCAACCGGCTGCTGGGCCACGATCACCCAATGATTGCCGCTGACTTGCACGGGCATGAACGTGGCGATCATGGTTTGCCGGGCCACGGGGTCCATATACTCCGACGTCGAGGAGGTCCCCTGCAACGCTGCCTGGATTTGTTCCACGGCGGCATATTCCCGGTGTGGCGCCGTCTGCATGTCGAACTTGGGATGAGCCGCCACGTTGCCGTTGTGATCGATCACGAAGACGTAGCCAGTCGCGTCCAGCAGGCACTCCTTGAGCCAGTCCGTCAGCGCTTCCAGGCGATAATGATACTCCACAACGCCGAGCACCTTTCCGTCGGGGCCGCGGATGGGGGCCGCGATGGCCACGACCAGTGCCGACGGGGCTGCCACCCGCCGAAACACTCCCGAGACGTACGGTTTCCACTCCCGCTGCACCCCCTGGAAGTAGTCGAGCTGGGAACGGCTCTTTCCCAAGACCTCCGGCGCTTGCGGATAGCCGGACCATAACACTCCTTGGGAATCCAGCACCGAGATGCGGTCGATCCGCGGAAAAGCCTGAATGGCCACCTGCAATCGCTGCCGCGCGGCCGGCTCGTCATGCCGCACGACGGCTTCGACCAGGCCCGGCAACTCGCCAAAGGAGGCCGCCAGGCTCATGCTGTTTTCGAATTCGCGGCTCACCACTTCGGCCGCCATCCGGGCCGCCATCTGGTTGCCGGACTTCGCCATGTTACGCACGGACCGGCTGGTAACGCGAAATGAATAGATCCCCAGCAGGCCCACCGGCAGAAGGCCGATCAACACCAGAATACCCCATACCAAGGTCGGCCGGGGGCGGGCCGGGGACGGACGCATGCGATGAGTCACTGGGCTGGCCTCCGGAACCATCGGCTCTCCCTGTCGCTGAGCAACTCCCACGGGCTACTCGAATGATAGCGAGAACCGTCACCGGGGGAACCGCGCGCAACTCTAATTACTATACGCCCGCACCGTCGGAATGGCACCACCCGAAAGAAGTTGCCGGGCCGTGGATTCGCTCGGGGCGTTTGGTGCTATCGGCGCCGGCCAGGAAGGGCCTACAAGCGCAGCAGCAGCTCGTCGAGCGAACGCTTCGGCACATGGTGGCGTCCCTCGCCGTCGCGCCAATACGGCGCCGGCTCCGGGCTTTTTCCCTCTTCCAGGACCACGGTCTCGTTGGGCTTGCCCAGGGCCAACACCAGCAGGATCTCGAAGTAGGTGGGGAGGTTCAGTTTTCGGCTCAAGGAGTCGCGGTCGATCGAAGCGATCATGCAGCCGCCGAAGCCTTGCTCCACGGCCGCCAGCAGGATGCTCTGCGCAACGATGCCATGGTCGCAATAGAAGTTGTTGGTGATGCGGGTATCGCCGAGGATGACGATGTAGCCGGTCGGCCGCTCGTTTTCGGCCGGCCCCGCCCAATCTTTGAGCGCCGCGGCCCAGCGAAGATGAGCGAAGATCGTCGCGTTCCGCCCGGGATCGCAGGAAAGCAGGTACTTGAGCGGCTGCCGGTTGGCTGCGGAGGGGCAGAGCCGCGCGAGATCGACGAGGTCTCGCAGCGTGTCTTGATCGATGCGCGGGTCTTGACTGAAACGGCGAAAGCTGCGGTTGCGAAAGAGAAGTTCTTCGACGGTCACGGTGGGATCTCCTTCGAGATGCATGTAGCCAAAAGACTTGTTCGTCGCGCCGGGGCGGAAGGCTCGCTGGGCCAATCGAGTATATTATCGGCATCCCGCGGCGTCGCCGCAACCAGTGGGGTGGCGGCGGGCAATGGATTACGCACGGATATTGGGAAAAACATGGCGCCCCACTACAATGAATGCGTGCGTAAACGCCTCCGTTCCCGCCCTGGAAGGCAAGCATCATGCCCATTGGATTGGTTTCGCGCCTTGTCGCGTCCCATTTATTCACCTCGTTCCCAAGCTCCGCTTGGGGAAGGCTGGCTTGCGAAGCTCCGCTTCGCCGCGCGGTGAAGCGGAGCTTCACGAAAGTGCGTTCCCAAGCAGAGCTTGGGAACAAGGGGACGTTGCAGTATAACCTACGCTCGTTGCAAATCTTCTTTGCCCGGTTAATATCGGTCCTGGTCGCGCTGATCGGCGTCGGCCATCTTGCCGCCGCGGGAGAGCAGGCCGTCCCGGACTTCATTCGTGCACAGGTCGCCGGTGGCCTGATCGTTCAGGTCGGGGGTGGCGACTGCGAGGCCGTGAAAGGGCTGGCCAGCGGCGGGCGCTATTTGATCCAGATTCTCGATCGCGATCCGCAACGGGTGGCCGCCCTGCGTGATTCGATCCAGCGGTCGCAACGCTATGGTCTGATCACCGTCGAGCGGTTGCCGCCGATCAACAAACTTCCCTACGCCGAAAACCTGGTCAACGTGGTGATCCTGGCCGATGCCGAGACGCCAATCCCGGCAGCCGAGGCTACCCGTGCGCTCTGCCCCGAAGGGTGGATCGTCGCCCGGTCGGGCTGCACTTCGGCCGCTGCCCTGCGGCAGGCCGGGCTTGCCGACGTTCGGCCCATCGCGGCCGGCTCTTCGTGGCTCGTGGGCCGCAAGCCCTGGCCCGCCGAAATGGACCAATGGCCGCAGCCGCGTCACGGCGCGGACGGCAACCCGGTCTCTCAGGACACCTTGGTGGGCCCGCCGCGGCGCGTCCGCTGGATTGCCGGGCCGCCGCAAGAAGTCAGCAACATGGTCTCCGCCGCGGGACACAACTACTACGGCGGCGTGATCGCCCGCGATGCCTTCAACGGCCTGCAACTCTGGCAGCGCAGGCTCGATCCTTCGCCCGCCCGCGGCGGCTTCGCCTTCAAAGCGGCGGCCAACGCGCCGCGGCCGATCGCCGTGGGCAAGGAGCTGCTGGTCTTCACCGGGGGGAAACTGCTGGCCGTGGATGGCGGCAGCGGATCGTGCCGGCGAGAATACCCGGCCGCCGGCACTCCGCTGGAAGTCGTGTATGACGCGGGACTGCTGTTCGCCATCGACAAGACGTCGATTCGGGCGGTCGATTACCAGACCGGCGCGCTCCGCTGGCAGTATGCGGCCGCGGCGCCGCGGTGCTTCGTGGCCGGCCAGGGCGCCGTCTTCTTTATCCAGGGCGAGCCGCGCCGCGGCGAAATCGTGAGCATGCTGCGATTGGACGAGAATAGCGGCACGCGCCGTTGGGAGCAAACGACGCTCGATTGGCTGCCGAAGGTCAGCCAATGCGTGCTCAACCAGGGGCGGATTGCCTGCGAGATTTCGACCCTTTCCGACGACAAGCCGGGCAACCTCATCCAGGTGCTCTCGGCTGCCGACGGCCGCCCGCTCTGGAATCGCGCCTTCGTGCCCGGTTCGCAACACAAGAAGCAGGCCCGGGCGATGTTCGTCGGCTCGTCGCTCTGGTTGCTGACCGATAAAGGGTGTGCGGAGATCGACCCGGCCAGCGGCGAGCAGGAAAAGAGCTTCCCGGGCGGCTCGGGCCATTGCTTCCCGCCGGTCGCCACGTCGAAGTACGTGATCCACGGCGAGATGCACCTCACCGACCTCGAGAGCGGCGCGTTGGACGTCAATCCGATCACCAAGGGCAATTGCAGCCGCGACGTCGGATTTCTGCCGGTCAACGGCCTGATCTATACCACCCCCAAGCATTGCATCTGTTGGCCGATGTTGCGGGATTATACGGCCCTGGCGGCGGCGAAAGCGGGCGAGGCGGGGAGCGAAGTGCCGCGGCGGCTCGACGACCTCCATTTCATCTGGGAACGCGGCCCGGCCACGGCGCCGTACGCGGACGCCAACCCCGGCGCGGACCCTTGGCCCTGCTACCGGCACGATGCCTGGCGCAGCGCCGCCACTGCCGGCGCCGTGCCCGCGGAATTGAGAATCCGCTGGACCGCCGATCTCGGCGGTTGGCCGGAGGGACCCATTGCCGAGGACTGGCGCAACGACTCCTATGTGCGTGGTCCGGTAACGCCGCCGGTGGTGGTGGGAGGATCGGTTTACATCGCCCGCCCCGACGCCCAGCAAGTGGTCGCCATCGACGCCGCCACGGGCGCGATCCGCTGGCGGCAGACGGTCAACGGCCGCGTCGATACCGCGCCGACCATCCATCGTGGGCTGTGCCTGTTCGGCACCAAGAGCGGCTGGGTCTATGCCCTGCGGGCCGACGATGGCCGGCTGATATGGCGGTTCCGGGCGGCGCCGCTGGACGAGCGGATCGTGGCCTACGGGCAGGTCGAGTCGCCTTGGCCGGTGCCCGGCAGCGTATTGATCGTGGGCGACGTGCTCTATTTCGCCGCCGGACGCCAACCGCTGGCCGACGGCGGAATCCTGGTTTTCGCCTTGCAGCCCGACTCGGGCCGCCGGCTGTGGGTGGAGCGAGTCGACCACGTGCCGCAGCAGTTCGATAAGGTGCGGACTCCCTTCTACAACTCCTCGGGCCTGGAGTTCGACAACTTCGACCTGTTGCACCGCGAGGGGGACGCGGTGGCCATGTCGCGGTGGATCTTCGACGCCCAGAGCGGCCGCATGAGCTGCGACCGCTACAACGGCTTCGTGCGGATGGACCCGCAACACAGCGGCGGCGTCTGGGTGCCGCGCGGCTGCTGGTCGTACGCGCCCCGCAACGAGACCGAGTACAGCAAAGAGCGGCCGTTCCTGCGGCCGTTGGCCAGCTTCCGCGGCAACCGGCTGTATAGCTTCTCGGCCGATCGCAAGGCGGTTTTCCGCCGCGACTTCAATCTTGCCGGCGGTGAGAAGTTCGACCCCACCTGGTACGCCGGCTGGAAGACCTACGAACAGGCCCGCAAGGGTGGCGACCTGTGGCAGAGCCAGCGGCTCGCCCATGCGGCCAAGTGGACGGTCACCCCGTTCCCGCAAGGCAAGCAGGCCATAGCGGGCAGCGCCCTGCTGCTGGCGGCCAATGCCCTGGTGATCGCGGGCGGGCACGGCGATTTGGCGATCCTCTCGCCGGACGATGGCCGGACTATCGGCCGCGTCGTGCTTCCAGAGGTGGTCTGGGACGGCTTGGCGGCTGCCGGCGGCCAACTCTTCGCCAGCACCCAGGATGGCAAGGTCGTGTGTCTGGGCGGGAAGTAGGTGCGCGGGCGGCAGTGGCCGGCGACGGACGAGAGAAAGGGGACACCGGCGACAGTACGAGCCCCGAAGCGAATCATCATTGGCGTCCCCTTTCTCCCGCCGAGAGATGTATAATGGGGGTGGAACGCCAGTCTAAGGAGAAATTGTCGAATGAGCCAAATCACGATGGAAATTCCCGACGAATCGGTGCTGGCCTTGAAGGTGTCGCCAGGCGAAGTCGCCGACGCACTTCGCATGGCTGCGGCTGTAAAACTCTACGAGTTGGGGAAACTATCGTCGGGTGCCGCCGCGATGCTGGCCGGCGTGCCGCGGGTTGTCTTCCTGGCGAAGTTGGCTGACTACAGCGTAGACACGTTCGATCTGACCGACGAGCAGTTGGCGAAGGAAACACGCCTTGCGTGATATCCTTTGCGACACGTCGCCGTTGCAATATCTGCACCAATTGGGGTGCCTGGACCTGTTACCCAAACTCGCCGGAACGGTCTTAGTGCCCCCGGCTGTGGTCCGGGAACTGGCCGAAGGAAAGGCGGCAGGGCACGACGTACCGGTGCCGGACGCGTTGGAATGGACCACGATCTGTCGTCCCCTCGCCGCTTCTGCCGAACGGCTGGTCGGGGAACTTGGGGCGGGGGAAAAGGAGGTCTTGATGCTGGCCCTGTAGCGGCCTGACGCCGTTGCACTCATCGACGATAAACGGGCACGCCGGGTTGCAGAGACTTTGCGAATCAAGTTTACCGGGACGCTTGGGGTATTGATTGATGCCAAGCGCGCGGGTCTTATCGAAACAGTCGCCCCGTTGCTGGATCGGCTCCAGGAGCTGCGTTTCCGACTGTCGGCATCGGCCCGCAATGCGATACTTCGGGAAGCAGGCGAGTTGCCGTGAGGCTTTCACGTACGGGGACAGAGCGCGGACGCCCGCGATCTTGCGGCCGGATGGCGCGTCCCCGAGCCTAGACGAAGGGCATGGCAGGCATCGCTCTAGGCTTCGCCTGAAGGCATTGCGAGGCGACGCCACGACGATGGCTACGCTATCGGGACTGCCACCGGCCGTCGTTCCGCTTTCCGCAATCGAAGCGGATCATTTTGCGCGGATGTCGTATGCGTACAGATCGTCGTCGCAACGCAGGTAAAGCCGCCCGCCGCAAACCACGGGGTGCGCCAGATAGGTGTTGTCGGGGCGTTTTTCCAGGTCGAATTGGCTGACGATGTCGAAGCCTTTCGCGGTGATCGCCAGCAACGACACCCGCCCGCGGTGATTGAGCAGGTAGAGCATGCCGTCGGCGCAGGTGATGCCCACCTTGCCGAGCGTCTTGTCCATCTGCCGGTCCGCGCCGGTGAGGAAATCGACGCAGTAGAAGTTCTTTCCCCCTTGGCGGCAGCCGCAGCCGTAGAGCTTTCCGTCGAGGAAAATCGCGCCGCCATGGCAGTTGTCGAGATCCTTGCGATGCCAGACCAGCGCGGCGCTGCGGGTATCGGCATCGATCTTCAGCAGGCTGCCGCCCGAGCTGTGGCCGCAGGCCACGAACACGTAGCCGTCGTGGAACACGGGCGTGAGCGCGTTTTGCGGCGAGCGGGGTACGAAGGGGGCCGACCAGACGAGCTTGCCGCTTTGGACGTCGACGCCCACCACGGACTTCTGCGTCATGGTGAGCAACTGTCGCACGCCGCGATAGGTGACGATGGTGGGGGAGCAGTAGGCGGCCGGATACTCGATTTCGGTATTCGCCCAGAGCGTTTTTCCGCTGCGCTTGTCGAGCGCCACCACCCGGCCTTTCGACCCGCCGGGCATGCAGAGGACGCGGTCGCCGTCGACGATCACATTCTCGGCAAACGCCCAGAAGCCGACCTTGGCCTCGAACACCGCAGGGAGATCCACGCCCCAGATTTCCCGGCCCGAGTCGGCGCGGAAGGCGGCCAGGCGTCCGCCGGCGGTCATTTGATACAGGGCGCCGTCGTCGTAGGTGGGCGTGGTGCGCGACCCGGGGCTGGGGCCATGCCAGGCGTGACCATTGGGCGATTTCCACAACAGGCGGCCGTCCATACTCAAGGCGAGCAGCGTTTCCACGTCGTCGCAATTGCCGGCCGTGAAGATTTTTCCCGCGGCGACCGCCACGCCGGAAAAGCCTTGCCCGCAGTGCGAGAACTTCCACTCGAGCCGCGGTCCGCCGTCGGGCCACTTCTTCAACAGGCCTTTTTCCGGGGAAATGTTCTGGCGCCCCGGGCCATGAAACTCGGGCCAACTGGGTACGGCGGCCGTTTCGCCGGCGGCGGGCCGCGCCGGCAGAATGGTGACAAACAGCGCGACCAAGAGGCCGTGGAAGCGGTTTACCTTCATGGTTCCCCGTTGCGAGTCGAGTTGCATTCGATGGTAGGGTGCGTGCTTGCACGCACGCGCTGGCCGAGCGCGAAGGCCGCGTGGGTGCAAGCACCCACCCTACATGATTCCTAGTTCCACCACCAATTGCCGGCCGGGGCGGGAGCCGCCTTGACGTGCGGGGTTGCCAGGGCTTCGCTCTCCTCGGTCTTTTCGGCCGCGGCCCAGGGGCTGATCTTCACCCCGCCCGAGGCGCTGATGATCCAGTTGCTCCCCTTCTGTAGCATGCTGGCCTGGCTGTCGACCTGCTGCGGCGGCGAGAAGTGGTCGACCTCCAGCCGGCCGGAGTCCAAAAGCGTCGACAAGTCGGCCTCGGCCCGCTGCGGCAGGTTCTCTTTGGTCAGCAGCGCGGCCACGATCGCCAACTCCATGCAGTTCCGCAATTGGCCGAAGATCGGATCGGCCACGGCCAATTGGTCGTACTTGGCGGTCATCAGGTTGGCCCAGTGCTGGGCGGTGGGATTGGCCTTGCCGGTGTGTTCGCGGGCGCCGCTGGACAAGAAGAAGTCTTCTTCGGTGAGGGCCTTCACGGAAGCGCCGCGCAACTGCCAGGAAAGCCCTTCACGATCGCGCAACAGGGGCTGGAAGTCGGGCTCCAGCCACCACCGCGGCATCATGTTGTTCATGCCCCGCCGCGTGCTTTGCATCATCTGCAAGAAGCTGGGCAGGCCGCGGACCGGCGCTGGCTCGAAACCCATCGCGATCCGCTTCATGCGGTAGTCGGCGGCCACCAGCACCCGCGCGAAATGGCTGGTGGTGGGCACGCCGTTGAGGCTGATCCGCTGCGGGCCGAGGGTCTGGGCGATGCTTTCCCGCGTGGCGTCCGGATTGGCGCCGATGGTGTGCAGCTTGCTGACGTACTGGCGTAGCCGGGCCACCCCTTCCGGGGTTGGGTCGATGGAGCAGGTGATGCCCGACTGCAACGACTGCGGGGCGGTGCGCAACGCCACCAACAGGTCGTCCAGGAGCATCACCGGCCGGCCGGTGGTCGCGCCCACGAGGTTGCCGCGGACGTCGACCTTCCAGCCTTCGCCCGGTCCGACCAGCACAATATCGTGTTGATCGGGGTACACCAACACGTAGTCGATGTGCTGCAACCCGGCCAGGTACGTCATGGCGTCGGAAAGGTGCTTGCCGTGCTCGATGGTTTGGCGAATCGCGTGTTCCAGGCGAACCAGGGAGACCTTGCGTTGGGCCAGGCCATTGAGTTCGCCGGGAATTTGCTCCAAGGCCTTCAGTTTTGCCTGGTGCAGCGCACCGGTTTCGTCGGTTTCTGCATTTCTGAGCACGCCGTCGGCGCCGATGGAGACACCGCCCACAGCCTGTTGCACAAGCTGGGCATGGACCTGGGAATCGACGGAAAACGTCAACCAGACCACCACGGTGGTGATCGCAGTGGTTGCGAGGCTCACGGAAAACAGCGAGCGCGGAACCCATAGGCGGAGCGAGCGCATCATCGAACTCCTCTTCGGGAAAGTTGTCACTATCGGCGATCGGAAACGACGCAAGCCCTCGCAATGGGGAGAGATTCGTGTCGGTCCTATCCGTTCGCAGTCTAATAACTAGCATAAGCTGCGGGGACTGTGACTGCAACAAATGACTATCCAGGAACGGCGGAATCGTGCCGGTGGGCAGGGCCGGGGCGATGGCCGCGTTGCCATGTTGAGCCCCGAAACGCTTGTTAGCCCCCCCGTGGATGGTGGTGTGGCATAATCTCGCTCCGCCCCCCCCGCCCCCCGCCATCGCCATGACGGGGCGTTTATCCCTCGTCGTTCACCCTCTCCGCTGGCCGCAATTCTTGGCCCTTTTCCTGGTTTGAAGCTAGGCCGGGGCAGTGCTAGGATCATGCACGTGACCGCGGTCGACGAAACGGACTTTTTTGCGAGGTTATTGATGATGCGCGCTTCCATGGTGTTGTTTTTGGGCTGTCTGGGTTGGCTTGCCGGCTTCGACGCGCGGTACGCGCAGGCCGGCGTCTTCTGCCACAATAATTCTTGCTGTGGTTCTTGCTGTTCGCTGGCCGCCCGGCCGATGGCGGCGCCGCTGGCAACGAACTTCGCCACCGCGGCGCCGGCCGCAGTCGCCAGTGCGGTTGCGGCGGAGAATCCCGCTCCGGCGACACTTGCTTACGCCTATGTCGTGCAAAGCGGCGTTCCGGCTGGACCGCCACTCGTCGTCTACGGCATACCCCAGAGCTATCTCGGCGGATCGGCCGGAGTCGAGGCCCCCCGCGTTTTTCAGAACCTTTGGGACGAAGCGCAACGGATCAACGCCGCGGTGGGCGCGGCCGCGCAGCCGGGCGCGGCGATTCAATTCGTGGCGCCCTCGGGCGAGTTGGCAATCATGCACCAAGACATCCGCAATCTCCAGAACGATGTCGCGATGCTGAAGAACCGCTGCCTTTTCAACCAAGGCGGGAGCCTGGCGAGCAGCACTCCGGCCGCTCCGTCGCCGCCGGCAACCGAGGCGGCGTCTCCCGGCGGCAGTTCCGACGTGGCCCTGCTGACCGCACAGATCCAACGGCTCGGCGACACGCTGACCGAGCAGGGCCGGCGGTTGGACCAGCTTGCGGCCGACGTTCAAGGTTTGAAGGCCCATGCACCCGCCGCGTCGGGCGGAGCGTCGCCGCCGCCGTCAGCGGCGCGGTAACGTCGCGTCTGGGCGGTGTTTGGTAAGTTCTGCCGGTTTTACGTGCGGTGCGAGGAATCTTGGGGCCGGCTGGCGGACCTGGACGAAATAATCCATAACGGCGCACCGCATCCGCCTTGCGCTGGGCTCTTTCCACGGACGGGAGGAAATCGATGATGCAGGCCCTCTGCCCCCAACGGATTTGGGTGCTGCCGCTGCTGTTGGCCATGGCGATGATCGCCGGTCCGGCATTCGCCGACTGCGGCAGTCCGTCTCCCTGCGGCCCGTGCAGTCGATTCGCGGCGCCGCCGCCCTGTGCCCCGGTAGCTTCTTCCGCCGCTTCGGTCCCGGCCACCGTCAAGGTTTATGTATGCGCCCGGGAGGCCAAGCCGCACCATCATTTCTGCTGCGTGGCGGCGCCGCCGCAAGCCGCGGTGGTGCCGGCCGCCGCTCCGGTAGCCGCCGCCCAGCCGGCGATGGGATTTGTGCCGGCGCAGGCGATCGGATGGATGTATCTCGTGCCGCAACCCGTGGTGCAGCCGCTCATGCTGATGGGTGCCCCGGCGGTTGCGACGCCATCCCAAACAGTTCTGATGCGAGCCGAAGGGCAGCCGCCGTGCGCGCCTACGCCCGCGTGCAGCGGGGGCAGGACGCTGGAAGAACGCGTCAGCTCGTTGGAGCGGAGCATGGAATCTCTGGAGCAAAGCGTGCGCGGCTTGAAGGACTGCATGACCTTGCAGCAGGACTCGATCGAGCAACTCCGCAAGCGAGCCGCGGCGAAATAGTCGGCAGTTGGCAGTCGGCAGTTGCCGGCAGGCGTCGTCGAGAGCCCATTGCCGGATTCATTTCTCCATCGATCCTCAGCGGTCGTTTTTCCGCAGGAATCGCCCCCCGGCCGACTACTTCCTGCTGGCTGTATTTTCTTGCCCTACCGGAAAAGTCGCCGTCAACGGATTTGCCGGAAGAGCCGGTTGTTGCTGTGGTGCGGCATGTAGCAATTGTCTGGCGTCGCGCGATTTTTCCGCCGATGTTATCCACAAGGATTAATTGCTTCAGGGCAAGTCTAGCGGTGCCCGTGGACCTTCCGCCTCAGGATGCTTCGAATGCCTCGCGTCGCGGTCATCTCCTGGCTGCTGTTATGGGTTTGCCTGGGCCTGTGCGGCCGCGCCGGGGCCGACGGTCCTGGGACGCGCGACTGCCAGTGCGGCGGTGAGCCGGCAACGTGCGGGCCATGCCCGGAAACCTGCGCGCCGGCGCCCCAACCGACGGCGCCGAAGATCGTCGTCAAGGTGCCGCAGCGGATCGAGGTGCAGCAACCCGCCGCGGCGGAGGTGGCCGCGCCGACCGGCGTTTACGTGGCTCCCGCACAGACGGGAGTGTTCCAAGGGCCGGCCCGGGCCTATGGCATCGAAGGGATGGTGATCACCTTCCCGCAATTGCAATTGAAGCTGCCCTCGATTCAATGGCCCAGTTTCTTCGTGGCGCGGCGAAGCGCGCGGATGATTACGGATTCGGCCGAGGCCCCCTACGTGGTCACGGGAACTCAAGCGGTGCAGGGCACCGGGAGCGGAACGGCCGTCGTTGCGACAGCCGGCGCCGGGGCCGCGAATCCAGCGGCGCCGGCTTACGTGGTCGGGGCACCGCCCGCGCCGGGCATGGTCGCACCGTATCCGGTTGGCCCGCCGCCGTCCTACGCGTTGGCGAGTCCTTATGCGGCCACCGCCGCCGGGCCATTGCCGCAGGGGCGATGGGTGCTGATTCCGGGGCCGACCGGTCAGGCCCCGCCGGTACCGGCGCCGGTACAGCCCCAGGCAGCAGGCGAGGCGGAAAACCTGGAAGCGAAACTGCGACTGCTTCAAGAGCGCGAACAACATCTTCAGGATCGGATCGAGCAGCTTCAGCGATGCCTCGAGCAGCGTTGCGAGCCGCAAGGCGCGGCCGCGCCGTCCCCGCTACCGGCGCCCATGCCGCAGCCCGATTGCGGCTCGCAATCGGAGGCCGGCCATGGGTCTGTAATCCAGCAATCGGTGTATCGCGAGGCGGTGCCATCGCCGGCCGACGCGGGTCCCCTCGTCGAGCGGCTGCCCCGGGTGGAATAGGCGCTTGGGGAGCCTACTGCGATTCGGCCTTTTTCGGTTTGGCGAGCTTGATTGTGGCTTCCATCACGTGGACTACGTTGTCGTCACTCTTGATGGCCTTCTTCACTTCGATCTTGTCGCCCGCTTTGGCGAAGTGGAGATCCGTAACGTCGACGTTGACTTGAAAGTCGTCGGCTAAATCGACTTTGAAGCGAGGATTCAAGCCGGGCACGTTGATGGTGAGCTTCCGGCCCGCGATGGTCTGGATGGAACCGCCGATGATGTAGGGCTTCCAATTCGCGTGCAGATCGATGCTGTCGTCGTCGGCTTTGGCCGCGGCATCCGGAATCACGCCGGCGGGCTGGTCTTTGGACGGCGTGAAGATGGTGATTTTCGCGACCGGTTCCTTGACGCGGCGGGTCTTCTTGTCCAACAGGGCGCTGAATAGCACGTTCTTGCCGCGGCGCAACTCTTCGGCGGCGACACTGCCGGTGACGCGGACGCTGCCCGTCTTGAGAATCTTCAACACCAGCGACTGGCCGTCGGCGGTGGTCATTGAAATTTCGTCGGACTTGACGGAATCGATGATGCCTTTGCCGTAAAATCGCTCGCCCTGTGGTTTCTTGCCCATCCCCGGCTGGTGGGCGTTCTGGGCAGACAGGCCGGGCGGAATCGCGGCGACCATTGCGGCGATGGCGAGCACGAGGAAAAGTCGTAAACGGACGGACATGCAAAAATCTCCCTGAAGTGAACCCGGTTCCCGGCTGGCAAACGTGCGTTTCCCTGTTTACGCATTTTCCCCCAGATCGCGGCAATGTCAATCGCTCAGCGGAATTACGCTTGACGGCCCCCGGCCGGATTGTTATCGTCGGCCACCTTTTCACGGCCAGGCTGGCACCCGAGCAAGGAGTTCGCGCATGAGGCGTATTGGCAGGATGGCGTTGCTGATGTCGATCCTCGCGTTGTTGCCGGGCGGCTGCCAATCGGAGCGGAACCGGGCCTGTTGTTGCAGCCCCGCGCCCGCGGCGCAGTGTGCGCCGACCTATTATTACCCGCCCGCCGCCGCCCCATGCGGCTGCGCTCCGTCGCCCTCCCCAACAGGGCCGCTGGCGCCGGTTGCTCGCTAACTCGGGTTAGTTCGGCATCCCCGAGCCTTGCCATTTCTGTGGCATGCCGCCGCGCCGGGTAGCGCCACACTGGAAGACGCGACGCGAGAGCGAGGCTACGTTTGCTGGTTCCCTCGCTCACGTGTCGGGCTTTGAATGAGCCCACTGCGCCCGCACATCCGCGGCCGCGAATAATCCGGGCATTCACAGGAAATGTTGGCCGAGCCCAGCCATCGTTTCCGCTTCTCAAGATAGCGGCGAGGTTGCAGCGAAGTCGGTCGAGCGTGGTAATTATATCAATACGCGTTGGCGAAAACACGCGGCCGTCCGGTTGCGATGGGGAGCTGGGGTTACTACGATGGTGGTGTAAGTCTCCTTTTCCTTCCGCGGCAAGGCTCGTTCTCCGCCGGGTTGGCGATGAGCCGAACCGCAACGATCGGGAGAGTCTCGCGCCATTATTAACCGTTCGCAAGATGAACCCCCATGGGCGACCCGAGCTTCACGGCGCAACTTCAGAACTGGCTGGATCTGCTGCGGGCGGGCGACACGCAGGCCCGCGACCGGCTGATCGAGCACACTTGTGAGCGTTTGCGGCGTCTGACGCGAAAGATGCTGGGAGGTTTCCCGAGGGTCCATCGCTGGGAGGAGACGGACGACGTATTCACCGAGGCGGTGTCGAAATTGCACCGTAGCCTGGAGTCGGTCTGTCCGGCGTCGCCGCGACAGTTTTACGGTTTGGCGGCGACGCAGATTCGGCGGGTGCTGATCGACATGGCACGGCATTACCAGGGGCCGCAAGGCCTGGCGTCGAACCAGGAGACCGGGAGCCTCGGCGGCGCAGCAAAGGAAGGCGGCGACGGTGGATCAGGCGACCGCAGGGAAGAGCCGGGAAGCCTCTTGGAGTGGACGGAATTCCACGGACTGGTGGAGTCGCTGCCGGAAGAAGAGCGGGAGGTTTTCAATTTATTGTGGTACGAGGGGTTGCCGCAGGCCGAGGCGGCGCGGGTTTTAGGGCTTTCGCCACGGACCTTGACGCGTCGCTGGCAAGACGCGCGGTTGCGGATTTTCCGAGCGCGGAGAGGCGAGCACCTCCCCGACTGATTGATCCAAGGGAGCATGCCATGGCCGGGAACGAACGCGTACGAGATCTGGTCGATCGGTGGGAGCAATTGCGGCAGGTGGGCGTGGCGGCGACCGCGGAAGAGCTCTGCGGCGACTGTCCCGACCTGGTGGACGAGATGCGGGAGTGGGTCAGCGCGTTGAAGGCCACGGACTGGCTCTGCGACGCGGAGACGGGGAGCGAAACGGACACCGCCGCGGCGCGGGGCGAGCCGGCGGCGCAACCGCCCAAGGAACCGTTCCAGCAATTCACCATCGGCGAGTACACCGTGCTGGGCGAGATCGGCCACGGCGGGATGGGTAGCGTCTACCGGGCCCGCCACCGCACGATGGATCGCCTGGTGGCGATCAAGATCCTGCCGGCGGCGGTGGTGGCGTCGCCGGAAATGGTCGAGCGCTTTCACCGCGAGATGCAGGCCGTCGCGCGGTTGTCGCATCCGAACATCGTGACCGCTTACGATGCGGGCCAATGCGACGGCACGCACTTTCTGGCCATGGAACTGATCGACGGCGTGGATCTCTCACGGCAAGTGCGCGAGCACGGGCCGCTGGCCGTCGCCGATGCGGTCAACTATATCCTGCAAGCGGCGCAGGGACTGGCCTACGTTCACGCCGCGGGGATGATCCACCGCGACATCAAGCCCTCGAACCTGTTGCTGGACAAGGGCGGGCGGATCAAGGTGATCGATCTGGGGCTGGCCCGCTTCGATCGCGGCGGGCGCTGCGGCGAAAGCGGCGAAGCGGTGGCGGAACTGACCAAGAGCGGCGCGGTTTTCGGCACCGTGGCCTACATGGCCCCGGAGCAGGCCAGCGGCCGCAATCGCGTCGATCAGCGCGCCGACGTCTACAGCCTCGGATGTACGCTTTGCTTCCTGCTCACCGGCCAACCGGTGTTCCCGGGCGAAGGCGAGTTGGAACAGCTCTTGGCGCATCGCGAGCGGGCGGCTCCATCCCTGGCGGCGCTGCGCGGCGACGTGCCCGGCGAACTGGACCGGCTATTTCAACGGATGGTGGCGAAGAAGCCGGAAGATCGCTGCCAATCGATGCGCGAGGTGATCGACGCCTTGCAAGCGGTGACAGCCCCGTGCCAAGGCACGGGTGGCCCGGCGCCCACAACCCCAAACCCCGGCGGAGAAAACGCGATGGTCACGAGAACCTTCGATCCCTACTACAAATGGCTCGGCATCCGTCCGGAAGACCAACCGCCGAACCACTATCGCTTGTTGGGGATCGAGCCGTTCGAGACGGACGTGGAAGTGATCGAAGACGCGGCGATGCAGCGGATAGCCCACGTCCGCAGCTATCAATTGGGACCGCACAGCGGCGTCTCGCAAAAGATCCTCAACGAATTGGCGGGGGCGAAGGCGTGCCTGTTGGATCGGCAGAAGAAGACGGCCTATGACGCGGAGTTGCGGCAGCGCCAGAGCGAGCGGGCCACGCTGGCGCAGCGCAAGGGGTTGCGGTCGGCCACGGTCGTGGAGACGGCGTCGGCCGCGTCGGCTCCCACTCCTCCCCCGGCTCGCGTGGCGCGGCCGCCGGTCGCGAAGGCCGCTCCCGCTGCCGCGGTCACTGCCGCGCCGGCCCGGGCATATCCGCAACGCTGGAAGATCCTCTTCGCGACGATCGCCGTCGGCCTGGGCGGGTTGCTCGTGGTTGCCGCAATCCTCGTGAAAATCAAGACTTCGCAAGGGATCCTGGTGGTGGAAGTCGATCAGCCCAATGCCACGATCATGGTGGACGGCGAGAAAGTGACCGTCACCAGTCCCGCGACAAAAGAAGTTGCGGAAGTGCGGCTCAAGGACGGCAAATACGGCGTGAGCGTCGCTAAAAGCGGTTTTCAAACAACGACGCCGCGTGAGATCGTGATCAAATCGGGCCAGCGCGAGGAGATCAAGATTCATATGGAGCCGCTTGCGGCGGTGGCCAAAACCACTCCGTCGGCTTCGGCGGCGACGGCCGTGAACGCGGCGCAGCAGAGCAAGCCCGCGGAAGGAGTTCTTGTACTGGAGATCGATCAGCCGCAAGCGGTTGTGGCAGTCGCTGGGCAACAGAAGGCGACGCTCACCAGCGCGGCAGTGGCCGAAGCCGCGGAAGTTCGGCTGAAAGACGGCAAATACGTGCTGACCGTCGCCAAGAGTGGCTTCAAAACCTACCAGGATGAAATTGTGATGCGGTCGGGAGAACGACAGCGGATCAAGATTCACCTGGAGCCCGATCCCGGCCAGAAGTATGTCGAGAGCCAATTGCCGCAGGCGAAAGCGGGCAACTGGTGGGCCGAGTATTGCCTCTGGGCGGCGTATCAGAAAGGCGCACACGACGTTCAGCCGAATCCCGATGAAGCCCGCAAATGGCTGGCAGAATTGGTCAAGGGAGTCCACCTGGCCACGTTCCGGCCGGTCAAAGGCTTCGCTCCCCGGACGCCGATGGAGTTTCTCAATCAGTTTTCGGAGCATTCGAATCTCCGCTCGGACGATAAGCGGATCGGCGGGGCGAGCTTCTTCCGCACCCGCGTCAAAGACGGCGGCTTGATCGGCTCGTTCCTCACGGAATACCCGGACCAGATGCGCGCGGCGGTCGCCGCCAACCCATCCCTGGAACTGGTATCCATCGAGAAGCTGACGCCGGAGATGTTCGTCCCTTACGAGGCGTCACGGCAGGAATCCCTGGAGCCCGCGCAGGGCGCGCCGGGTGTGGCGCCGCTGGTCGTCGGCACGGAGCCGCCGGCGAACGCGACGGACGTCGATCCGAATTTAACGCAAATCAGCGCGACGTTCAGCAAGGCGATGCGCGACAAAAGTTGGTCGTGGTGTACTGGCGATGAGGGTCAATACCCCGGAAACAGCGGACAAGGGCAGGCCGGCCCACACTACGAAAAGGACGGCCGGACTTGCGTGCTGCCGGTGAATTTGGCTCCCGGGCAGACCTACGCCGTGTGGCTGAACAGCGGGCAGTATCGGGGTTTTGCGGACGTCGAGGGACACCCCGCCGTGCCGTATCTGTTGGTCTTCCACACGGCGGGCGCGCCGCGGCCGCTGTTGAGCAGCGCTTTACGCGCGGCCTACGAACAGAAGCTCCCCGAATCGCTGCGGCGATACCGCGACTGGTCGGACAATTTGGACGCTTTTCAGGACGCACTCCGCGTCGAGGAAATCGCCCCGGGTCAGAAGGCCGCCAAAGAGGCCCAGTGGCTCGACGAGCTTCGCTCGCAGGAAGGCCGGGCGGTGATTCCGGCCATCAATGGTTTGGCGAAATTGCAAAGCGGCAAAGCGGTTCCGGGATTATTGCGAATCGCCACCGATCCCCGGCAAAAGGACAACCGTGATCGGTGGATGGCGGTGCGGGCGTTGGGACTGATCGGCGACGACTCGGCTGTGCCGAAATTGGTGCACTTGACGTATCATTACAACTCCAACGTCAGGTTCTGGGCGCAGATCTCGCTCGCCCGCTTGACGGGCCAGAGTTTTGGGCGCGACGTTCAGGCGTGGGCCGATTGGTGGGCGGCGGCCGGCCGCAAGCCGGCGATCTCGACAGCGCGCGTGACTTGGGCAAGTCGCCCGGAATGGGCTGACCCGAATCAACAAATCGAGCAGGATCAGAAGATGTTGGAGAGGGTCAAGGCCGGCGGCAACGGACGCCCGGCGGCAGGCCGGGGGTTCGCCGCCGGGAACGCGACCGAGCCGAAGATCATCGAATACACGATTGGCCCCAAGTTCTTCCACTCCGGCGACTCGGTCACCATCACGGAAGTCAAGGCAACCTCGCCCGATCTGAAAACCGGGGACAAAGTGATTGTGAAGGGGCACTATACTCTTGCGAGCAAGCCGGGAGCGTCGCTATGTCTTTTCGCGACCGCCACGAAAGGTTCCGGTAGATCCGAAATTCGTCCTGAACAGAAAATCGGCGTTACCAAGGGACAGGGGGAATTCGAGCTTTCTGAAACGCTGGATTGCGATGGCTATCTTCATGTTACGTTTTACGCTGTGGCGGAGGGTAAGCCCTTTGGCGGATCGTATTTTGGAACTGCCAAACAGATGAAAGAAATCGAGCACTGGGACCTGCGAAGCAGGTACACCGCGCGACAGGGAAACAATCGGATTTCACCGCAATAACGTGTAACAATAAAGCAGTAGTTGTACGCTGGGTGCTTGCACCACTGCTGTGAACATCATCGCGGCTCGCTGGCCGCACGTTTTTGCCTGGCTTCCATGAGGATACGATGAACGGACAAGTGTACCCCCCTATGCGGCGCGATGGGATGCGGCCGGCGGGAAAAAATTCCAACGGCCGCCCAGCCGGATTCAACTGGCTGCGTGTGCTGCTTGCCGCGATCGTGCTCTGCGCCGCCGGCTGCACGAACGCTCAAAAGGAATCCGCACCGCCGGCCGGGGAAGCTGTTGCGTCGAAACCGGCGGCCGGCGAGCCTCGCTTTGCCGACAACCCACCAGGCACGCCCGCCGGCTTGCCGGCGGAAGCTGTTGCGCCGAAACCGGCGGCCGGCGAGCCTCGCCCTGCCGACGACCCGCCAGGCACGCCCGCCGGCTTGCCGGCGGAAGCTGTTGCGCCGAAACCGGCGGCCGGCGAGCCTCGCCTTGCCGACAGCCCACCAGGCACGCCCGCCGGCTTGCCGGCGGAAGCCGGCGGCGAAGAGCTGAAGCGCGGGCTGGCGGAGTGGGAGAAGGGAGACTTCGACGCGGCCCTCGCGTCGCTGGATGCTGCGATTTCGAAGAATCCCGCCGAGGGCAAGTTGCTCGCCACCCGGGGCCTGGTCTACTACGACACGGGCGACCTCGACGCGGCCGTGGCCGACTTCACCGCCGCCTTGGAATCCAGCCCCGGCGATGCGGTCGCCCGGCGCGGCCGCGCCCGGGCCTGCTACGAGGCCGGCGAGCTGGACCAGGCTCTCGAGGATGCCGGGCAGGTCGCCACGGCGCAGCCGCAGGACGCCGAAATGTCGGCCCTCTGCGGCCTGATCTACTACGAACGCGACCAGCTCGGCGAAGCGATGATCCAATTGGATCGGGCACTGCAAGCCGATCCCAAGAACATCGCCGCGCTGGTCACCCGCGGCCAGGCAAGCTACGAGCTGGATGCGATCGACAAGGCCGTGGCCGACTTCACCGCCGTGTTGGCGCTCGATCCGCAAAATGTCGAGGCCCTCCGCTGCCGCGGCCGGGCCTATTACGAGCAGGACGACCTGGAAAAATCGCTGGCCGACCTGGACCGGGCGATCGCGCTGGACCCCGATAACGCCGAGGCGCTGGTCGCCCGCGGGCTGGTTCACTTCGACCAGGACGATTCGGACGGGGCCGTGGCCGATTACAGCGGCGCGTTGCGGCTGGACCCGGAAAATGCCGAGGCCCTCGAGCGCCGCGGCGCCGCGTACGCCGAGCGGGACGATTGGGACAAGGCCCTGGACGATTGCAACGAGGCCATTCGCATCGAGCCGGAAGCCGATCGCGCCTTTGCCTGCCGTGCCCGCGTCCGCCTGGCCAAGGGCGACCTGCGCGGGGCTCTGAGCGATTGCGGCGTGTTGGTGAACCACGACGTGGCGGACGCCGAGGGCTTTTTCCTGAGGGGCTCGGTGTACGCCGAGCAGAAGAAATGGTCCGCCGCGATTGCGGATTTTAGCCGGGCGGTCCGGCTGGACGAGGAATACACCGACGCCTATTCCCGCCGGGCGGCCGCTTACGAGGCCGTGGGGGATGCCGGCAAGGCCAAGGCCGACCGCGACAAGCTGCGGCAACTGCAGCGCAGCTCCGCCGCGGCCCAAACCGAATAACACTTAACCGTTCTCACCGCGCCATGCAAGCTGGCGCCGGGTTGCCTGCCCAGGGGACTTGAAAATGAATTTCTTCACCCGCGGTAACAGACGCATGTCATGCTTATGGAAAGTTGCCGTTTCTGTCTTGGCGGCCGGGGCATGGATGTTCGGGCCCTCCATCGCCGACGCCGGAAAAGGCGGCGGTCATGGCGGATCGCATCATGGTGGCGGACACCACTCGGGCGGCCATGCGCAAAAGCACAATCGCACGAAACGCGAAGGGACAAAACGCCATCATGTTGAAGTGCATGCCGCGAAAAAGCACCGCCTGGCGACGCGGCACGAGAATTCCGGCCACAGTTCGCACGGCGCCGCCTCGCACAACTCCCGTGGCGGCGCGCATCACGCCGCCGGCGAATCGTCCCGTGCGTCGAGCCGCGGCTCATCCAGGACGTCGGCCGGCTCTTCCTCCGGCGCTTCCCGCAGGGCGGCCTCGCACGTTTCCAACGAAACCTCGCACCACGGTTCCGGCGACAGGCGGCGGGACGGCTGGCGCAGAGGTTACTGGGGGGCGCATTGCTGGGGGCCGCACTATTGGGGACGGCATTACTGGGGAGCCGCCTATTGGGGAGACGCCGATTATGCGGGCGGAACGGCGGATGTCGAGCCGGCGTCTATCTCATCCAATGTGACCGTCAACGACAATTCCCGCCGCTACATCCCGGACGCCGCGGCATTGACGCGTGGCGGAAGGAAGGCTGTGGCGGACATGCTTCTGGGCACATGGAGGGTTGAAAAAACCAATGGCTATCGTGGTACCTGGACATTCACTCCCGACGGCAAGGTCACCAACTCCGACCGTCACCCTCGGACGACACATTGGACAATTGAGTCGGGCGCGGTCATGATTCGTTGGAATGGAAAACTTTGGGAAAGTCTAACACTTCCTTTAGATCCCACGGGCTCGACGGGGCCATGCTGGCAGGGAACAGCGATGGCCGTAAAGGTGCAATGAAGCTCGCTTCCAGTGCAGCAGTTAGCCAGGTGAGATCGCTTCTGTCCCCATCGCCGAATATCGCTTGGAAACGGCGGCCGGTAGCGGCTTTCCTATGGGCTTACTAGACAAGACGAACCCGAATGCTACTCTAAGAAGCGTGTTGCGGCGAGGTGCCATCAGCGCTGCCGTGGGCGCGCTCTGCTTCCTCTGCTTCAAGCCGATGTACCGCGAAGCGTGGCGCGTCGTGCTGCCGATCTGGTGCTTCCTCTGCGCTCTTGTGGGTGCATTGTGCGAATGGCAAGTGGGCGATGAGCCGACCGACGGTGGCGGGCCGAATGGCGATGAGCAACGGTGACCCTGATTGAAACGGCGGCGGCCGCCGGCATCGACTCCGCCGTGGAGGCTACCACAGTCTTGGCGACCGTTCGCAAGATGGCCGTGTGACGCCCCCACTTGGCCGGTCCAGCTTGCCTGGAAGCGCGGACTGCAATAACGGGTGGAAAGGAAAAAGCGATGTTCGGCGGCGGTGGCGGCGAATTAAAGCCCATGGGGATCGGCGTGGCGATCCTCCTCACCGTGTTCGGCCTGTTCTGGTGGGCCATCGTCGGGCTGTTGGACGTGCACCTTGCATTCGGGTTCTATCGGCAAGCCCGCGCGACACGCTACGCGACCACGACCGGCGTCGTCACGCAGAGCACCGTCCGGGTCTCCGGCAGTAACCGCAGCCGCCGCTATACGCCCGAACTGCGATACACCTATGAGGTCGGAGGCCGGGAATTCACGGGGACGCACTACCGCTTCGATTTCGTCGGCGGCAGGGACGAAGTGCATGCGCTCGTCGCTGCCCATGCGGTGGGCGCGCGGGTCGCGGTCTATTTCGATCCGGCCAACCCGGCCGAGTCGCTGCTGCTCCCGGGACTGGATGGGGGTGACCTGTTCATCGCGGTGTTCCTTGTGCCCTTCAATCTCGCGGGACTGGCCATCGCCTGGATACTCGGCTCCGGCGTGCGGGAAATGGTGGCCCCATCGGCAACCGGCGGGTGCCGACTGTGGGAGGACGGCCTCCAGGTCCGCGTGCGGATGCCGATCGTTCCGCCACTGGCATGCGGCCTCGCCGCGGGCGGGGGCGCCGCGTTTCTGGCGATCTTCGTGGTCGGCATCGCACGCGGCGCGCAGCCGTCGGTCGCCATGATGGGAGTCGTTTGGGGCGCGATCCTGGCGGTTGCCTTGGCTGCGTACGTTGCCCGGTGGAGACGGGCAGCCCGGGGTGAGTTCGACCTGGTGCTCGACCCGATCGGCCGCACGATGACGCTCCCGCGGATGCTGGGCCGCAACGAGGAGGTGGGCGTACGATACCGCGACATTCGGGCGATCGAGGTCAATCGTGTGCTTCCGCCGCCAGGCACAAAGCGATACTCCGAGTATTATCCGACGCTGGTGCTGGCCGGCCCGGACGGTCAGCCGTGCCGCGAGCGGATTGGCAAGTGGCAGGATAGTTCAAGTGCCCAGCGCTTTGCCGCGTGGCTGCGGTTGCGTATTACATGAAGGCGGTCGGTTGCCTGTCCGCACTGAATGACAAACCGTTGTCGGACGACGCGGGTGAATCCAAGGGCATTTTCGCCGCGCCGTCGGTACTGCTTTCATAATAGGAACGGCGAGGTATGATAAGGATACAAACAAGGCGTACCTCGCGAAAGAGGACCAGGGAATGCCGATGAAAAGCCGGTTCCTCTTCCGCGCCAACGGCGATCCGCTCATCCAACACGCGGAGAGATAGCTCTCTCATTGGAGAATTGCGACCATCCGAGATCCGGAACCCAAAATCGAAAATCGCATCGGCGCCGTGGCGGTCGTCATTCGCCGCGGACAATTCCTGGTGATCCGCCGCTCCCGCACGGTGGTGGCTCCGCTGGCCTACTGCTTCCCCGGCGGGGCGATCGAGCCCGGCGAATCGGACGAGCAGGCCGTGTGCCGCGAATTCCGCGAAGAACTGTGCGCCGAGATTCGTCCGTTGCGCCACCTCTGGCGCAGCGTGACCCCCTGGGGCGTGGCGCTCACCTGGTGGCTCGTGCATTTGGAACCCGACTCCACGCTGGTGGCCAACCCCGCGGAGGTCGAATCGGTGCACTGGTGCACTCCGCTGGAGATGCTCGAACTGCCGGAGCTGCTGGCGAGCAACCACGATTTCCTCGCCGCCGTCGCCCGGCGGGATGTCGACCTGACCGCCGAGTTGCTTGTTTAATCCACGAGGGATGGGCGATTTGTGTAACGTCAGGTACCTTGGGATTGGGGGAACTTCGCATTGTTTACTCCGATCCGCCTGTTATTATTACCGGAGAAAGGAGTTTCCCATGTTTTCATTCCTTCGATTCTTGGTGTTTGTGGCGATTTGCGTGGTCGGCATCGGGGTCTATCGGGGCTGGTTCAGCTTTTCCAAACCTCAGCCCGAGGCGCAAGGCGGCAAGGTCGACATCAGCGTGACGTTTGATAAGGGCAAGGCGAACGCGGATCTAAAGAGGGTGGAAGAGAAGCTGGGCCAGAAAGCCCAGCAGCTCGAAGATCGGACGGGCGCGAAATGAGTTCGCGGTTCTACCTCGCCCGATCCCAATTGTCCTCAATCCGCGCTCTTGTTTCGGCTGCGTCGCAAGGGTTGTAGGCGACGACGCCCTCAAGCGAGCAATTGTGCCAAGCGTCGCCGCACCCGATTCAGCCGCGCGGCGTCAATCCGGCCGATCACGCCCTGGACCTCCCGAATTTCCGCCGCATAGACGTAGCTCGGGCGTATGGCCGACGCACGGTGCAGGCCCGACTGGGAGAAATCGCTATCGCCCGGCCCAATTGGATCGTCCCAACCGCTTTGCAAGGCCTGCATTTGCGTGCTGATGCCGCAAATGAGAGCGCTCTGATAGCTTCCTGGCAGTAAGGTGAGGACCAACGCAGGCCGCGACTTCGGCGGACCACCTGCCACCTGCGGCAGCTCAATGAGAACTACGTCTCCGGGCTTCATGACTGAAGTTCCGGCTTGATGTCGCTCGGGCCGTACTCAGGCTCGTCGTCAGCGTAGGCGCGGGAGAACTGCCTGCGGCCGAACTCTTGCCACGCCTCGCGATCCTCCTGCAGACTCAAGAATCGTGCGAAATCCAAGACTTCCTGGACGCGGTCTTCGGGAAGGTTTTGGAGAATTCCCGCCAAGAGATCCTTGCTCGTCATCGGGGAACCCCTCGAATTCTGAAGAATACTCTACCGACTAAAGTCTACCCTCTTCCGGATGGCGAGGGAAGATGGTGGAGTAATGGCGGCCTCAACACGGCGGCGGCCATCATTGCTCACGCGCGGGCTTGCCGCCGGTCGAACGCCGGGATTGGCTTTCCGCTGACTTGCGCGTAAAGGACATCGGGGTCCAGGTCAGCCCCATTGGGCCAGCAAATCGTGCCGAGTTCCGCATTCACGGTCAGGCGGGCGAACTCGCCGCGATCGCGCATTGGGGCAAAGACGCCCTCGAAACGAATCAGTTTGCCCAAGTCGACGACCCCCTCGACGCCATCTTCAAAGCGGAGAAGCACTTGGTATCCTTCCAGGACCCGAGCTTCCACAATGTCCTTTAGCATGATCCCAGCAACCCAGCTTGAGCAACCTCCATTGTAAATCAGACCCTCTTTTGGGCGGCCCGAGAAGATGGTAGGATGGCCGTAGTCCTTGGGGCTAAACCATGCTCGCCAAGCTCAAAACCTTCTCGCTGCTGGGCATCGACGCAGTGCCCGTCGAAGTCGAGGTCGACGTCTCGCCGGCCGGGCTGCCCAAGACCGTGCTCGTCGGACTTCCCGAAATGGCGGTCAAGGAGAGCACGCACCGGGTCGAGCGGGCGGTGGTCAACTCCGGCTTTCAGCGGCCGCAAAATCGCGTGGTCATCAACATGGCCCCCGCCGATTTGCCCAAGGAGGCGGCGTCGTTCGATTTGCCCATCGCGCTGGGCATCCTGGCCGGCAGCGGGCAGTTCGCTTCCGAGCGTTTCGCGAGCTATGCGGTGGTGGGCGAGTTGGCCCTCGACGGCGCCACCCGGCCGGTCAAAGGGGCCCTCTCCATGGCCATGGCCGCGGCCGAGCAGCCAGGGCTCCGCGGGCTGATCGTGCCCGCCGAGAGTGCGGCCGAAGCGGCGGTGGTCGAACGGGTCGAGGTGATCGCCGTGGCCAGCCTCGCCGAGGCGGTCGGCTTTCTCTCCGGCGAGTTGGAGATCGAGCCCACGCCCTCGCGGGTCAACGAACTGTTTCAGACGCTCTCGGCCTACGACGTCGATTTCGGCGACGTCCGCGGCCAGGAGATGGCCAAGCGGGCGATCACCGTGGCGGCCGGCGGCGGCCACAATCTGTTGATGCTAGGGCCGCCCGGCTCCGGCAAAACGATGCTCGCCAAGCGAATGCCGACGATTCTGCCCGACCTGACCGCCGAGGAATCGATCGAAACCACGCGGATCTACAGCGCTCTGGGACGCCTGAAGCCGGGTCAACCGCTGCTGGCCACGCGGCCGTTCCGCTCGCCGCACCACACGATCAGCGACGCGGGCCTGGTCGGCGGCGGCTCTACGCCCACCCCCGGCGAGATCAGTCTGGCGCATAACGGGGTGTTGTTCCTGGATGAGTTGCCGGAATTCAATCGGCGGACCTTGGAAGTGCTCCGCCAGCCGCTGGAAGACGGCACGGTGACCATCGCCCGGGCGCTCACCAGCAGCACTTTTCCCGCCAATTTCATGTTGTTGGCGGCCTTGAATCCCTGTCCCTGCGGCTACCGCAACGATCCGCGGCGGCAGTGTCATTGCACCGTGCCGCAGATCGAGCGGTACATGAGCAAGATCTCGGGTCCGCTATTGGATCGCATCGACCTGCACATCGAGGTGCCGGCCGTGCCGTTCCGCGAGCTTTCCGGTCAGCAGCCGGGCACGTCCAGCGCCGACATGCGTTGCCTGGTGACCAGTGCGCGGCGGCTCCAGACCGAGCGCTTCCGCAACACCCCGACCCGTTACAACGGCGACATGACGCACCGGCAGACGCGGCAGTTCTGCAAACTCGACGACGAAGGGCACAACCTGCTGAAGGCCTCGATGACCGAGTTGGGGCTCTCGGCCCGCGCCCACGACAAAATCCTGCGGGTAGCGCGGACCATCGCCGACCTGGACGACAGCGGCGAGATCCGCCCGCAGCACCTCAACGAGGCGATCAATTACCGGATGTTGGACCGTCAGTTGTGGACGTGATTGGAGCGACCCGGAATTCGCCAGAAAAACACGGTGGGAGGTCTCGCTCATGGAATCTAATCTGCGCATCTCGCTCCACCTTCCCAACGGATGGTTCGATCACTCAAGAGCAAGCCCCAACGGGCCATCTCTTTATTACCGCCACTTGAGCAAGTACGCTGGCGCGCTTCAAGTTTCGCTGGCTGAATACAAGCCCGGCAAAATACCGAATATGAACCCAGCGACGCTAATCAACATCGCCAGAGGAGTCGGATCACGATTTGGACGGATTGTTGAGGAGACTTCCGGAGGCTGTGTGCTCGGCGAATTTGGGTCCGTTCTTCTCCAATCGGATCGCATCGCCAGGGCGCAAGTCTGGTGCTTGACAGATGGCCACGTCGCTGTTCTGGTCACTCATGTCTGCGAGAGATCGCCGGACCCAGTCGAAATCGATGAAGTGCAAAGCATCGTTCGGAATCTCCAAGTGAGTGAAAGGGCAGCGACAACAGAACGTCGGCCGTGGTGGCAGATCTGGAGACGCAAGCATGAATGATCGAGGCGATCAATTACCGGATGTTGGACCGGCAGTTGTGGACGTGAGGCGAGGAGGCAAGTTACTGATCTCATGGGGGGGCCGGTGCTTGCTCCTCTGGCGTCTTCGGCACGCGGGTAGTTCGGCGATTGCCGCCGGCCGGGGACGAATCAAGGAAAGACGCATCGCTGGATCCCAGTCGAAGAGGAAATTGCCGTGCCCGAAATCAGCCGGTTTCTCGGTATAATAATCAGGATGTACGTAGAAACCGGTGCGCAGCACCACACACCGCATTTCCGTGCATACTACGAAGAGGCGGCGGCAATTGTCGGGCTTGATCCGATCGAATTGCTCGCCGGTGCACTACCACGACGGCAACTCCGCTTTGTTGAGGCTTGGGCTGAACTGCACCAGCGGGAATTGGTTGCGGACTGGCAACTACTGCAAGGTGGCCAAGCACCGCGGCCGATTGAACCTTTGGGGTGAACCATGAGCCATCCGATTTATCGCGTTCTCCAATTCCGTATCGTAAACGCGTATACGATGTGGGTCGCATTCGACGACGGAACGGAGCAGATCATCGATTTTCAAAACGTTCTCGCGGGCGAGCTGTTTGGTCCGTTGCGCGACTTGAATTTGTTCAACATGGTCTCCCTGGACCCAGAAGTACATACCCTGGTTTGGCCGAACGGCGCGGATTTTGACCCGGCGACCTTGCACGATTGGCAGAAACACGGCGAGGCATTGGCAGCTCGGGCGCAGAAGTGGGAAATGAAACCGGCTTGAGGATGTTGGACCGACAATTGTGGACCTGACGGCGATATCGGCGTGACCGCGGCGGCCCTCCAAAAAAGGCGGACGGACTCTGGATGGCTATGGTGCGAAAGCCACTTCCGCCCATTGCTGCGGGTCCGGGTCCCGGTTTCGCAGCGTCACCGTGAGCGTTGCCGGGAGCAGCCGGTTGGAAAAGGTGAGCCATTTCCAGGCGGTCGACGGCAACAGTTCCGTGGCAAACGTGTGATCCGCGCCCTCGATCGTGGCCGTCAGCCCGAAGGCCTTCGGGCTGGAGCGGAACAACACGCAGTCGCCGCGGTGCAGCCTGAATGTGAGCGATCGGGCGTCGGCCTGTCCGGTGGCCCGGAAAGCGGCGAATCGCGCGGGGGCGGTGCTCGACGTCGTCACTTTTTGCCACTCGTTCTTCCGCAGGGCTTGCGTCGATGCCACGTGGGGTTGCACGGGCGCGGCGCTGAATTCCACAACGGCGTACGGGTAGACGGCCAGGCTACGGCTCCATGCTCCCAATGGGTCGCGGGCGAGCAATGTGGCCGCTTGTGTCCCGCGGACGGGAAGATAGCATAACTCGCACGCCGCTCCATGGGCTTCGATGGGGATTGCGTAGCGGTCGAAGTGAATGCTGCTGGCGACATGGTTGCGCCAGTTGAGTTCGTCGTGCGTGCTCCATAGATGGGGCAACGCGTTGACGGCGGCAATGACCAGAATCACTTGGGCGGTTCGCCGCAGCAGCAGGCGACGGGTCGGCCTGCAAGCCACTTGTAGCAGCAGCCACGAGAGCAGGATGTAGGGAAGGAAGAAGTAGCGGGGCCCACCATGCAGCGGATGCAGCACGGCGGCGCTGACCCGGCTGACGCTGAGCGCGATCGAACCCAGCAAAAGGTATCCGAGGAACCACGCCGCCGTTGTTTTTCTCTGCCGCCACAACGCCACAGCGGCCACTCCGAGCACCAGGACGCTTGCCGCCGCCAATAGCGCGGGGGCACGCAACAACCGCATCTGCCCGATCGCGTAAAGGCCGAAGAACTTTTCGAATATCGCCAGGCCGTCGTACGCAGTGAAGCGGGGAAGCTTGCTCGCGACCCCCGTCTGCATCATGGCGCAAAGTTGCGCCACGAAACACAGCGATGCGACTCCCGCCAGCAGCCATTCCCGGCGTAGTCCACGATAAAGCCATACCCGCGCCCAGAACAGCGGCGTCACCATCATGATCGTCGGCGAAGAGAGACCGCCCAGGACGATACACCCGATTCTCAAGGGGAGATTGCCTGCTTGCTCGTCCCAGAACAGCACCACCAGCAGCAGCAACGATGCCCACCACAAAGAAGCCAAGGGAATGCCGAACACTTCCGGATGGGTGGGGACCAGCAGCACGCAAAGGCTCAACAGCACGCCGCCCGAAAGCTTACTGGGGTACAAAGCGATCAGCAGCAACACCGCCAGGATGAACGCCCAGGTGAGGATCGTGCTGACGTAGGGGTAGAAGGAAAAGGATACGGAGAGGGAGAGCCACGATATCAGCTTGGGCGCGAGAACCAGGTAGCCGTTCACCGGTTTGAACAGCGCGATTGCGCCTTCGTTGATGAAGTCGCGAATGATTTGCGTGCCGTCTTCGTCCCAAACCTGTGGCGAGAACAGTTGCTGCCCGCGGCGGAGCAGCAGCAAACCGAAGAACAGCGCGGCCAGCGCTACCGGGTTGGTGATCACCCACTGCCACGCCGGAAGTCGGTAACGCGTCGCTCTCATCACCTACCCGTCCTTGAGCAAGAACCCGAGTCCACGTCGTCACGCTTCCTTGGATAAGTGGGGGGTGTTTCGTCGGGTCGGTAATATAGGACGATGGCCCGCCCGACACAAGACCGGCCGGCGGCCGCACCGTGTGGGCCATGGTCTGAGAGTTCACCGCGGAGGAGACAGAGGACGGCGAAGAGACAGGAAATCCAGCCACGGATCAACACAGATGCACACGGATCGAAAGAGGACGATCGGTGTTTATCCGTGTTTATCCGTGGCTCTTATCTTCATTTCACTCCCTGCGCCTTCCGCAGTGAAACGCCGTTCTGAGATAACGTTCTATCGCTTTCCCAGCGACTCCAGCACGCGGTCGGTGATTGCTTGGATCAACGCTTCCATGTCCAGATTGGCGGCGGCCGGCGGCGGGGCCTGGCCGTTGGAGGCCGCGGCGTCGGCCTTGCTGGGCCGGGGCGGCGTGAAGGCCTGGGGCGCTACGCCCGAGTCCTTCCAACTATTGCGGAAAACGTCGTTGGCGCAGATGTCGCAGTTCTTCATCTCCGCGCGGGGATCTTTGTAGCCCCACTGCCCCTTCAGGTCCAAGAGGCCCTGGGCTTCCGGCTCGGTGAAGTAGTTCACCCGGCCCAGCCCGCGGGCCAACATCAGCATGCGGCAGTAGGCGTCGAGGACTTCCGTCCACCAGTACGCCTTTTCCACGGTCTCGCCGAAGCTCACCGTGCCATGGTTGGCGAGGATGATCACGTTGGTCTTGGCCACGAAGGGGAGGATCGTGTCGGCGAAATCCTTGCCGCCGGGGATGGCGTACTTGGTGATCGGCACGTCGCCCAGGAAAATCTCGACTTCCGGCAGCACGCATTGCGGCACCGGCTCGCGGGCGATGCCGAAGGCCGTGGCGTGGGGCGGGTGGCAGTGTACGACCGACTTGATCTCGGGCCGCGACTTCATGATGGCCAGGTGCAGCATGATCTCGCTGGTCCGCTTGCGGCGGCCGGCGATCTGATTGCCTTCCATGTCGACCACGCAAAGGTCCTCGGGCTTCATGAAGCCCTTGGAGATCATCGTGGGCGTGCAGACCACTTCCCGCTCGCTGACGCGGTAGCTGATGTTGCCGTCGTTGGCCGCGGCAAAGCCCTTTTTGTAGAGACGGTCGCCGATCTCGCAAATCTGCTGCTTGATCTTGTGAAGATTGTCCATCATGGTTTTTCCTTGGGAAAATGAATGTTGACGTTATCCAGGATCGCCGCGTTGTAGGCGTCGATCGGTTTGATTTGGGGATAAAACGGTTGGGCGGCTTCCGCTCCCTCGCTGATGGCGATCAGGTGGCCGATGCCGGCCCCCAGGTCGTCGTAGACGGCAAATTCGTCGGCCGCCGGCTGGGACTTTCCCGTGAGATTGTCCAACGACAGCGGTACCACCAATTTGTAGCGCGCGCCGGTCAGGCTGGGATGCTCGCGGTTGAGCGTTACGGTGCCGATCACTTTGCCGATACGCATGATTAGCCCAGCTCCTTCTGGAATACCCGCGGGCAAGGACGCGCGCCCGCCCGGCAATAATCCAGCACGATCCGCTTCAATCGCGCGGGGCCCAGCGCCACGGGGTCGGCCACCAGCAAATTGGCGCCGATGGCCCTGATTGACGCCGCGGTGGGTGCGACGTCCGTGGCCAGCACCGCCCGCACGCCCTGGTGCCGGTTGGCCAGGCAGATCGCCGCCGCCGCGTGACGCGTCAGCAGCAGAGCCAAGCTCCGTCCGTTGGCCACCACGCCCGCCAGGCGTTCGCAGGCCGCAATCACGCAATCCAAATTCTCCTGCCGCACCACGACCGGCTCTCCGGCCAGAGCGGCGACCAGTTGCGCCGCGTCGCTCGCACCGGCGTGGACTACCAGCGCCAGCAGCAAGGCCGAGGCCGGCGATCCGTTGGCCGGCGGCGCGGCGAAACAGAGCGCCACGTTGCGGCGGCGCAATTCGTCGCGGACCGCCGGGGTGACGATCGCCTGCGGCGCGACCACCAGTTGATGGATGCCCGCGAGGCGGCCGTCGAGCGCGGAGAGCGTGACGACCCGCCCGGCCAGCGTGAGTCGTCCATGTTGTACGGGGGGCGCCACTTGTGGCTTAGAAGTGTATTGATTACTCCCCTCTCCCCTTGTGGGAGAGGGGTTGGGGGTGAGGGGTGAACTTTGAGAAGATGTCGGTTTTACCTGATCGTCCCCCTCACCCTGCCCTCTACCGCGAGGGGAGAGGGGAGTAACGCACGTAGCGTGTTGAAATGTCTGCTTGTCCACCCGAGCGTCGGCGGCACTGCTGGGCAAGCCAGCAGTGGCACCCGCGCTGTCGTATGGGCTGGCCGGGACGAGCGCATGCCGCAGCTCTCGCAGCACTTCCTGCACGATTCGCTCGATGTCGATCGGCAATTCAGCCATCAGTCAGCAATCCCCAACACGGACCAGCGCACCGGTGTATTCTTGCTCTTGAGCAGTTCCCGCGTTCCTCGGCCGTCGCTGGTGATGATCACCCGTTCTCCGGCGCCCGCTCCCAAGTTGTCGACGGCCAGAACCGGTTCGCCGTCCGGGCTGCATCCGTCGGGCGCCAAGGCCTGCACGACCAGCAGCTTCCACCCTTGCATGGATGGATGGCGGACGGTCGCCGTGGCGTTGCCGATGACGCGGGCCAGTTGCATTTTCAGAGTTCGTTGTAACTGAACATTTAGGATTGGTCGAAAAACAACTTCTCGGTTTTGTTTCCTTTTCCGTAGCCCACGGCATTTATGCCTGGGGCGCCGCCGTAATCCCAGGCATAAATACCTGGGCTACGGAAATCGGGGAGCTATTCTTCGGCGGGACCGTATCTTGTCTTCACTTTCCCAGGATTCGCAAATTGTCGATCATCGAGCAACGCCGCTCGCGGGTGAACGTCAGCGGCGTGGTGATTCCTTCGCCCGTCGGTCCGGCGATGGAGAAGGAAGTATATCCTTCGCCGCCCATCCCCAGGCCGGCCATGCAGGGGCCGTTCTTCACGAACACCGTGGTATCCACGGCGCGGCCCATCTTGGTCATGTTGTTCACGTTGGTGGAGTGGATGATGGCCGTGTGGCGGAAACCGTGCTCGTAGTGGACGGCCTTGGCGATGGCCTCGTCGACGTCGCGGCAACGGACGAACGGCACGAAGGGCATCATCTGCTCCACCGTCACGAAGGGGTTGAATTCGTCGGTCTCGCCGAAGAGCAGCTCCACGTAGGGCGCCACGCTCTTGCCGGCGGCCCGGGCCAGCACCACGGCGTCCTGGCCGATGAATTCCTTGGCCGCGGCCGGGTGCTTGTGCTCGCCTTCGCCGGCGGTGTGGATGGCGGCGCGGCTGAGCGCGTCGATCTCGCCGGCGCTGAGCCGCGCGGCGCCCGCCCGCTCCATGGCGGCCATCAGGGCGTCGAACACCTTCTCGACCACGAACACTTCCTTTTCGGAAATGCAGAGCAGGTTGTTGTCGTAGGCGCCACCCTGGATGATGCACTGCGCGGCACGGTCCAGGTCGGCCGTCTCATCGACGACCACCGGCGGATTGCCCGGCCCGGCGACGATCGCCCGCTTGCCGTGCTGCATGGCCGCGCGGGCCACGGCCGCGCCGCCGGTGACGCAGAGCAGGTTGACGCCGCGATGTTGGAAGATCGCGGCGGCCGATTCCAAGGTGGGCTCGGTGATGATGGTGATGAGGTTGTCGATGCCCAGGTCGCGATAGATGGCTTCGTTGTAGCGGCGGACGCCCTCGGCCGCCACGCGTTTGCCGCTGGGGTGCGGGTTGACCACCAAGGTGTTGCCCGACGCGATCATGCTCACGGCGTTGCCGGTCAGGGTGGGCAACGAGTGGGTCACCGGCGTGATGGCCCCGATCACGCCGAAGGGGGCATGCTCGATCACCGCCAGGCCGTGATCGCCGCTGAACACCTCGCTGCGGAGGAACTCCACGCCGGGGGCCCGCTCGCCCAGGTTCTTGAGCTTCTCGATTTTGTGCGCGAGCCGGCCGATCTTGGTCTCGTTCATTTCCATCGTGCCCAGCTCGACGCACTGATCGATGGCGATGCGGCGGATATGGTCGATGATTCGCTTGCGATCGGCCAGGGTCGCGGCGGAAAGCCGCTCGAACGCCTCGCGGGCCGCGGTGACCGCCTCGTCAACGCAGGTGAACTGGCCGAAGCGGCCCTGAAAACTACGGCTGCCGGAAGGGGGCGCCGCGCCGTTGCCGTTGAGCCGCGCCAGAACCTGTTGAACCACGTTACGGACCAGGGTCTCATCAACTTGCATAACCATCGCCTTATTGTCCTAGCTTGTAGGGTGGGTCGAGCGAAGCGAGCCCCACCAGATTCCAAGCCTATTTTCTCGTGACGGGTCTCGCTTCGCACGGCCCGCCATGTTTTTTGCAACAGAAACTATTGTCCCGCATTCGCTTGTTTGTCGTAAACGCAACGGTTGTCGACGTGGACCGTATCGACGATGCCGATGATGACCGCATCGACCGGCAGATTCTTGGTTTCCGGGGTGAGCCGGGCGCTGGAGCCCTGCGTGATCAGCACGAACTCACCCTCGCCGGCCCCCACCGTGTCCACCGCCACGAACGTCCGTCCGGCCGACTTCAGCCGATCGCGGCTTTCGCCGTCCACGCGATAAGGTTCCACGACCAGCAGCTTGCGGCCGACCATGGCGTCGACCTTCTGCGTGGCGACCAGCGAACCCGTGACTTTGGCGACGAACATGGCTTTCTCGTTTCCTTTAGCACAGATTGGGGATTGGATTGACGATCGCTCGATAACCGCGGCGCCCATCCCTAATCCCTAATCCCTGTCCCCTCCAAATAACACTTTACCTGCCGGGCGACAATCAATTCCTCGTTGGTCGGCACGATCCACACTTGCACGCGGCTCTGCGGCGCGCTGATCTTCGCTTCGCCGTGAGCCGTCGCGTTGACCGCGTCGTCCAAGACGATGCCCAATTCGGCCAGGCCGCCGCAGACCTGCGCGCGGAAACCGGCGTAGTTCTCGCCGATGCCGCCGGTGAACACGATGGCGTCGGCCCCGCCCAACTCCACCAGGAACGCGCCGAGGTAATGCCGCACGCTGGCGGCAAACACGTCCAACGCGATCTGCGCCCGGGCGTTGCCCTGCCGGGCCGCGGCATCGATGTCGCGGATGTCGCCGCTGACGCCGCTGAGCCCCAGCAGCCCGCTTCGGTTGGCGAGGATGTGCAGCACTTCGCCCAACGACTTGCCGGTCTTCTTGAGGATCGCCGGCAGGGCGAACGGATCGAAGTCGCCGACGCGGTTGTTGTGGGGCAAGCCCGACTGCGGGCTCATTCCCAAGCTGGTGGCCACGCTTTGCCCGTCGCGGATCGCGCACAGCGAGCTCGATCCGCCCAGGTGGCAGGAGATGATCCTTAGCTTCCCGGTTCCCAGCAGCTCGGCGGTTCGCACCGCGATGTAGCGATGGCTGGCCCCGTGGAATCCCCAACGCTGCAACGGGATCGACTCGGCCCACTCGAAAGGCACCGCGTAATAGCGGTTTGCGGCCGGGATCGTCGCATGGAAGCCGGTTTCGAAGGCGGCCACCATGGGGATCTCCGGCAATTGTTCGGCCAACAATCGCATGGCGCCGATGTAGGGCGGATTATGGGCCGGGGCCACTTCGTTCATCTCTTCCATCGCATTGAGCACGGCCGGCGTAACCCGCTGTACGCCGCTGATCGTGCCGCCGTGCACCGCCTTGAAGCCGATGGCCGAAACCTCGCCGGTGTCCTTGAGACAACCCAGCTCCGGATCGGTCAGTTGCGCCAGGCATTGCCGCAACGCTTCGGCATGGTCGGGCACGCGGAGCGTCTTTTCCTGCCGGCGCGCGCCGACTTGCACCACGCAGCGGCTCTCGGCGGAACCGATCCGCTCGATGCCTCCGCGCGCAAGCTGACACTCGTCGGCCATGTCGAACAGCCGATACTTGAAACTCGTCGACCCGAGATTGGCTACGAGGACCTTCATGGACTACGTTTTCCTCCCCACCGCGCAGCAGCCCGGCCGCGGCCTCCAGCGGCCGCGGAGCGGAGCGTGCTTTCGCTGCCGCGGCGGTCTTACGAGAGGTAGGCGGCGATAATGCCGTCGGCGGGCCGGGGGATAATGTGGCTGGCCACCAGTTCGCCGGACTGCGAAGCGGCGTTCGCGCCCGCCTCGACCGCCGCCCGAACGCTGCCCACGTCGCCGCGGACGACGGCGGTCACTAGGCCGCCGCCGATCTGCACCCGCTTGATGATTTGCACGTTGGCCGCTTTGGCCATGGCGTCGGTGGCTTCCACCAGGGCGACGAGCCCCTTGGTCTCAATCAATCCAATGGCGTCTTGCATCGTGATATCTTTCGCTTAAGAAATAGGGATTACGGATTGGGGATTAGCGATTGGGTTGGATTAGCCGCGGATGGACATCCGCGGACAACCCATCCACGGTCAATCGGCGGCCTTGCCTTGGACGGGCGCGGGCAGAACGATGCCGATGTCGTCGTGCGGCCTGGGAATGACTTGCACGCTGACGATCTCGCCGATCCGGCCGCCGGCCGCCGCGCCGGCGTCGGTGGCCGCCTTCACGGCCGCCACGTCGCCGGTGACGAACACGCTGACCAGCCCGCTGCCGACCTTGTCCCAACCCAGAAACTGGACGTTGGCGGCCTTCAGCATCGCATCCGTTGCCTCGACGAGGGTGACGAAGCCCTTGGCCTCGATCATACCCAGCGCTTCCATTGATTTCGCCATGCTTGGATTCCTCCGGTTAGAAAAAACTTATGTTGCAAATACTGGAACGGTTAAGGGTGAAACGAACGTGAGAATTTCGTGTGGCTACGCTTTGAACAATTCGACTTTCGTGGCGTGGTCGATATCGCTGGCGTTTCCTTCATCGGTGTCGAGATGCACCTCCAGCTTGCTGGCCTGGTCGGCCCGCACCAGCAGGTTCTCGAACACCGCGGCGCAGGAGTCGGAATGGACCCGCAAACTCATGCGATCGCCGTTCTTGACGCCGTAGGCCGCGGCGTCGCGGACATTCATGTGCACGTGCCGCTCGGCGCGGATCACGCCCTCCTGAAGTTCCACCACTCCGGCCGGCCCAACCAGCACGCAGCCGGGCGTGCCGTCGATCTTGCCGCTGGCGCGGACCGGCAACTCGATGCCCAGCGAAATGCCGTCGGTAAACGCCAACTCCACCTGGCTCCGGGGACGCGTGGGGCCGAGAATCCGCAGCGAGGGGAGCATCCGCCGCCGCGGCCCGACCAGCATCACGGTCTCCTCGGCCGCGTAGAAGCCGTCCTGGTAGAGGTCTTTCATGGGGGTCAGCTTGTGGCCCTTGCCGAAGAGCGTTTCCACGTCGGCATCGGTCAGATGGCAATGCCGCGCGGAGATGCTCACCACCAGGTTCGGCTTGCCCGGCGGCGCGCCGACCTGGCGGAGGACCAGTTCCCGGACGATTTGCTCGATGATCTTGCGATCAATGGGTGCTGCGATGCTCATGATCTGGAGTTGCTGTTTCCTGCGATTTGATCCACCAATCCATTGCCCTCGGCGACGGCGATCTGGAGGTCCACGCCGGCGGCTTGGATCTTCGCGCGCCAGCCTTCGCTGACGCCGCTGTCGGTCACCAGGTGGTTGACGGCGGCCAACGGGCAAAGGTGCGCCAAGCTCTGATGGCCGAACTTGGAACTGTCGGCCACCACGATCACTTCGTCGGCGGCTCGCATCATCGTCCGCTCCGTCTCCACCAGCAACAGATTGTTGTTGAAATATCCTTCCTCATGGATGGCGGCCACGCTCAGGCAGGTCTTCCGCACCCGCACGGTGGCCAGCATCTTGTCGGCGTACGGCCCCCGGGCCACTCCGGACCGTGGGCAAATATTGCCGCCGATCAATAGTAGGTCACTTTTCCCGTCGTAAGCGAACAAGTTGGCCACCGGTAAGGAGTTGGTTACGACGTGCAAGGGCCGGCCCACCAGCAGCCGGGCGACTTCGTAGGTCGTGCTGCCACCGTCCAGGAGGATCGTTTCACCGTCCTCGATCAGCGTCACCGCGCGTTGGGCAATGGCTTTCTTTTGGGCCCAACGGGCGGACTGCGTTGCATCAAAATGGGGGGTTTTGGGGGATGCGCCGGTATACAGCACTCCCCCGTGGATCCGTCGCGTAGCCCCTTGTTCTTCCAGTTGGTCGACGTCGCGGCGGACCGTGGATTCCGACACTTGCAACGCCTCGGCCAGCTCGGGCAGCGAGGCGAATCGTCGCACCCGCACCAATTCCAACAACCGATTGCGACGTTCTTCTGCAAGCATGAAGCGGCCTGACGACAAATTAGCAAGTCTCGCCAATTATGGTCATCAAATTGGAAGAACGCAACTACTTAGCCTCCGTTTTCAGAAAATTTTAACACGGGTATTTGTGACAGCGATGACAGAAAGAAGTAGGCAGAAGGCAGGCGACAACGTTCACCACGCGCCACTCTTCACACGCTCTCGCCGGCGAGCCAGCCGGTGCTGAATGCGGCTTGGAAGTTGTAGCCGCCGATAGGGCCGTCCAAGTCCAGCACTTCGCCGGCAAAATAGAGGTTGGGCACCCTTTTGCTCTGCATCGTGCGGGAGTCGATTTCGTCCAGAGCAACGCCCCCCGCGGTGACCTCGGCCTTCGCGAATCCGAGCGTGCCGGTGACGGGAATCCGCATTTCCTTGATGGCCGCCACGACCGCGACGCGATCGCGATTGCCGAATTCGGCCGCGCGGCAATCGGCCGACAGGCCAGCCAACCCAGCGAGCGTTTCGGCCAGGCGATGCGGCAGCCGCTCGGCCAGAATCCCCGTCACTTGCCGCCGGCCCGCGGCCGCAATCTCTTGCCGCAACTGCGATTCCAGGTCCCGGGCGGTCGTGGCCGGCAGGAAATCGCACTCGAGCGCGACACTCCGCGGGTCGTCCTGGGCACTGACCGCGCGGCTCACGTTGAGGGCCGCCGGACCGGAGAGGCCGAAGTGTGCAAACAGCAGCGATCCGCGGCACTGGGCGAGTGGCCGGGGGTGGTTGCCCGCCGGCGCCGCGCCGCCGGGGACCACGCTGACCAGTACGTCGGGCATGGTGATTCCCTTGAGCAGCGGCACCCACGGCGCGCCGGTGGTGATCGGCGTCAGGGCCACATGCGGCTTGACCACGGTGTGGCCCACCGCGGCCGCCCAGCGGAAGCCGTCGCCGCTGGTGCCGCAGCGCGGGTAGGACTGCCCGCCGGTAGTGACGATCACGCGTTCCGCGGCCAGGCTTTGCTGCGTGGTGGCGAGGCGAAATCCGGCCCCTTCGCGTGTGAACTCGGCGACCGGTTCGCCGAGCACGAGTTGCGCTCCGCTGCGTCGGAATCGCCGCATCAGGGCTTCGAGAACGTCGGCGGCGCGATCGCTGACGGGAAAGATCTTGCCGGTGGCTTCGACCTTGGTCCGCACCCCCTCGGCTTCGATCAGGGCAACCAGTTCCCCAGGTCCGAGCGCGGCCAGGGCCGAATGGAGGAATCGGCCCGGGGGACCGAAGGCTTCGACGATGCCGCGGGCGTCGGTGGCGTGGGTGAGGTTGCAGCGGGTTCCGCCGGACATCAAGATCTTGACGCCCGGCTTGTGGTTTTTTTCCAGCAGCAGCACCCGCCGGCCGCGTTCGGCCGCGCGGGCGGCTGAGAGCAACCCGGCCGCTCCGGCGCCGACGACCACCACCTCCCAGGGGCTCTCCCCATTGACGTCGTGCATTGGTTTTTGCCGCGTGCTCCAGGACAACTTTTCCAACGGTGGTTCGCCCGTTCAAGAGCTATTGTTATCACGAAGCGCTGCATTACGTCAGTGGGTCCCCACTCTAGACGGGGAATAGCGGGTATTGCGTCATCGCGGCGCGACAGTTTTGCGGCGATCCGGGCGCTTGGGGCAGAATCAGGCCATTTCCGGCAGCGGCGAGGCTCCCATTCGATTGACACCGTCTCGGGTCGATGTATCCTGAGGGATTGAGCAGACGGCGCTCGGTCGAGCGCCGCGGAGTGCGTAGCATATCTCGGGTTCCATCGGGCTGCGGCGCAGATCTTGTCGGATGCTGCCGGCCGGTGGGCCGCGCCGCTGCGGGCCCGGCTTTGCCCGGTATAATTCCTTTCTTCCCGGACAAGGGTCGTTTTGCGTCGCATGGCGAACGCTGCTCGCACGGGCCGGACACGGCTCGGGCGAAGTGTTCTTCCATAATCTGGGGGTCGTGCGGACGTGCAAGAGTTCTTCTCGGTTTCTCGCCGGTCGATGAAACTCGTGCTGTGGTACCAGTTGCTCGCCAACGGTATGTACAGGATGTTTCTTCGTTTCTATTGGTCGGTCTGGACTTCGGCAGCGTTGCTATTGACGGCGTCGCTGCTGATGCTGGCCGGTTGGGACCGCGCCGCGTCCGCGTATGGACCATTTTGGCTGTGGGGGATCATCTGCTTTTCCCTGGTGGGCGCGAGCTACTTGATCGGGCGGATCTTGGGAATGGTCCCGCTGTTGCTGGTGTCGCTGATTTTGCCGGCAACGCTGATCATTCACCCGATGGTGGTGGGATCGTCGACGCATGACATTGCGGGGGACGAAGAATCCGCGTACATAGTGACCGGCGGCGTGGTGACCGGCGATCTGCAGCAGTTTGCCAAAGGAACCGCTGTTTTCGGGGGGCTAGTGGCCGTTGCCGGCGCCGCTTATGCGGCGTGTCTTTCCGTGAATTGGGTGCGGCGCTCGCGTCGCTGGCCGCCGCGCCGGCCGGTTGCCGCGGCGCTGATCAGCGCCGGGCTGGTGGCTTTGGAAATATTGCGGATCACGACGCGAAGCTGGCCCGGCTTCGACCCCCCTTGGGATCGATTGGTGGTTCATTTCCTCAGCGAGCCCGGCTGGCCCTATGCAATCTGCATTTGGCTCTGGCTGGAGGTTGCTTGCCTGCTGGCGGTGTACGATACCGAGGTTCTGCCTTATTTGTTGCACCGCATCGGGCAAGGCTGGGCGCCGCAGCGGCTGTCGCTGGCCGATGCCTACATGGTCGATCAGCTTTTGGCAGGGTTGGTGCGCCCATCGTCGAAGTCCAGATCGCGTCCCAGGCACCGGGAGCATCGATCTCGGCGATGAACGACGACCACCGAGCAATGCCATGAAGATCGAGGCCGTGCGGATCGCCTGTCCCGTCACGCTGGCTCCCATGGAGGAGCACACGAACTACCCGCTGCGCATCTTGGCAAAACAGTTCGGGGCGGGGTTGGTGTGTAGCGAACGGGTCGACGCCGCCGACGTCGCCCGCCGCGATCGCCGCGCGTTGCGTTTGCTCTACACCATGCCCGACGAATCGCCGCGGGCGGGCCAAATCAGCGGCGCGGATCCGGCCCTGATGGCGGAAGCGGCGCGGGTGGTCGAGGAGCAGGGGTTCAACATCGTCGACCTGAACTTCGAATGCCCCATCCGGAGGTTGATGGGGCGAGGCGAGGGCGGGGCGCTGATGTCCGACCCACCGGCCATCGCCGCGATTGTGGCGGCCGTCGTCCGCGCGGTGTCGATCCCGGTAACGCTCAAGATTCGTACCGGGCCCGCCGCCGAGCGGGAGACGGCCCCGGAAGTGATCTGCCGCGCCCAAGAAGCGGGCGCGGCGGCCGTCGAGATCCACGCCCGCAGCGTGGCCCAGGCCTATGTGGGCGGACCCGACTGGGGCGCGATTGGCCGGGCCAAGCAGGTTGCCCAGGTGCCGATCCTCGGTAGCGGCGGGATCCGCCAGGCGGCCGACGTGGGGGAGATGCTTCGGCAAACCGGCGCCGATGGCGCCGCGATCGGGCGGGGATGCCTGGGAAATCCCTGGATATTCCGCCAAGCCCGGGCGCTGCTCTCCGGAGGTGCTTCGCTGCCGGCCCCCGCGGCCGCGGAGCGGGGCCGAGTGCTGGTGCAATTGGTGGCGGCGGAATTCCAGCTCTATGGCGCCACCGTGGCGCTGCGGCGACTGGCCCGCATCGCTTGTTACTTTGCCAAGTTTCTGGGCAACCCCGACCCCTTTAAAGAGGAGTTGCGTCGGGTGCGAAGTTTGCACCAATTTCGCGACTTGGTCCGTGAGCATTTTCGTTAGGCCGGATTATTCATGGCCAGGGATGTTCGGACGCAGTGTGCGCAATTGAAGCCCGACGCGTAAGCGAGGCTATGCCCTGATGACTTCCTCGCTTGCGCTTCGGGCTTCTATTTGGCCGTGAATAATCCGGGCTAGACCAATGGGTGGCACGCCCAGAACGAAATGATGGGCGTGGCGCCGCAAAGAACCACGCCCTTCGCTACGCTTAGGGAGTTCCACCCTCTGAATGGTCATTTTGGACAACCCGTAAGTGTCATTCTGAGCGGAGCGAAGAATCTCGGTCGTATGGCCGGGCAACGGAGATCCTTCGCTGCGATCAGGATGACAGCTTTACGCCCTCGCCGGACAAACTTGCTGTACCTCGACCGGGGTTGGGCTGGACCGGAAATCGAGATACGTTATGATCGATGCTCCCGTGGCATCTTTGTTAAGGACGTCGAATGCGCTTTTACACATTTGTCCTGAAGAACCTGTTTCGGCGCAAGGTCCGCTCGTCGTTGACCGCCGTCGGCGTGGCCGTCGCGGTCGGAGCGGTGGTGGCGCTGGTGGGGATCTCGTCCGGGTTCGAGAGTTCGTTTCTGGAGCTTTACCAGAAACGGAATACCGACATCATCGTCTCCCGCAAGGGATTGATGGACCGCTTGACCAGCGGTCTGGACGATCGGATGGGCGACCAGATCGCGCGTTTGCCCCACGTAAATCACGCCTGCGGCGGCCTGATCGATTTCGTCTCGCTGGAGAAGATCGGCGTCTTCGGCGTGATGGTGCAGGGGTGGCCCGCCAGCAGCTACCTCTTCAGCCAACTCGACGTGATTTCGGGAAAGGTGCTGGTGGCCGGCGATAGCCACGGCGTCATCGTCGGCAAGATCCTGGCCGCGAATCTCAACAAGAAAGTCGGCGATACGCTCAACATCTTCGACGAAGACTTCAAGATCACCGGCATCTACCAGACCTTCAACGTCTACGAGAACGGCTCGATGATCATGCTGCTCGATACGCTCCAGCGCTTGGAAGGCCGGGAGCACCAGGTTACCGGGTTTACGGTCTTCCTCGACGACGAAAGCCACAATCCCGTGGCGGTTGCCAAGGTGTGTGACGAAATCAGGAAACTCGACAAGACCGGCCGCACCGAGGCCATGCCCGCCACCGAATACGTGCAGTCGACCAGCCAGATCCAGGCCGCCCGGGCGATGGCTTGGATGACCTCGGCCGTGGCCGTGGTGATCGGCGCCGTGGGCATGCTCAACACCATGGTGATGTCGGTCTTCGAACGCACCCGCGAGATCGGCATTTTGCGGGCGATCGGCTGGCGGCGAAGCCGCGTAGTGCGGATGATTCTCATGGAATCGATCCTGCTGAGCATCGGCGGGGGAGTGATCGGCACCGTGAGCGCCGTGTTGCTGATCCGTTTCCTCAGCAGCACGCCCTCGGTTTCCGGGCTGATCTCCGGCAACATCCCGTGGACCGTGATGGGACAAGGATTCTTGATTGCGTTGCTGGTGGGGCTGATCGGGGCCGCCTATCCGGCCTACCGCGGCGCGCAACTGTTGCCCACGGAGGCCATTCGCCATGAGTAATGACTGCACGCAGCCGCTGTTGCGAACCGAGCACCTCAGCAAACTTTATCCCGACGGCCAGGTCCACGCCCTGGAGGACGTCAACCTCAGCATCCACCGGGGCGAATACGTGGCCATCATGGGGCCCAGCGGCAGCGGCAAGTCGACCTTGCTGAACATGCTCGGCGCGCTCGACGCGCCCACTTCGGGCGAGGTTTTCGTGGATGGCCAGGCGGGTTCGAAGATCGGCGATCTGGACCGCCTGCGGGCGCAGAAGATCGGCTTCGTCTTCCAGTCGTTCTATCTCCTGCCGGTGCTCACGGCCCTGGAAAACATCCAGGTGCCGATGTTCGAGGGGCCCATCGCATCGCCCCGGGAGCGGGAGAAAAAAGCCGCCACGCTGCTGGAAACCGTGGGCCTTCCGCATCGCGCCCACCACATGCCGGAGCAACTCTCGGTCGGCGAGCGGCAGCGCGTGGCGATCGCCCGGGCGCTGGCCAACGACCCGGTGCTGCTGTTGGCCGACGAGCCCACCGGCAATCTCGACACCGTCTCCGCCGACGGGATCTTCCAGCTCTTCGCCAAGCTGCACCACGATCGCGGCATGACCATCGTGCTCATCACCCACGATCCGCAGCTCGGCCAGCGGGCCGAGCGGTTGGTGAAAATGCAGGACGGCCGGATCAAGTCGGACGAGCCGGTGGAGAAGTAAAGGTGGACGGAAGGGAGCCGAGTCGGCCCGCCATTCCGAGCCTGCCCCGCCCAACTGCCCGTTGGTAAGGAGAGACAACTCCAATGCGATCCTGCGCGACGATCGTTGAGCTATCCTTGGTGGCACTCCTCCTCGGAGCGACGATTCTCGGCATTTTTACTCTTGGGCCGATCGGGCTCTTTTCGGGGCCGCTATTGGCGATTTTTGGGTGGTTCTATCTTGTGCCGATCGCCGTTCTTGTATCCATTGCATCCGCAATCGTCGAACGTCCATTCTTCCAGCGCGGTGCGGGCGCGTGCCTGTTCGTACTCTCGGGCGCGCTCGTCGGCGCCGTTTTTGTGGCTGTCTTTGGCACGAAAGAGGTAGGAAGCGTAGCCCGCTGGACGGTCGCGTACGCGGTTGGAGGCGGCGTATCCGGGGGCACCGTTTCGGGCCTGATCGTATGGCTTCGCCGATTGCCACGGCCTGACGATCCAGCCCCGCCCAGTCGCTGAACCGCAAGCGGCGAACCCGCGGTTGGCGCCCGTCGCTTGCGGTTTAGCGTTCGCCCTTCGAGCGACAATCCACTGTCCACCCTATTTGTTGCTCGCCGCGGCCAGGCGGCGGCGGAAGTTGCGCACTTCGTCCTGCACCACCAGCGGCAGCTTCGAGCGGAGCAAGTTAGCCCCGCCAAACCATCCGGTCGGTTCGTCGAAAACCATGTGGTACTCGATCAGCGCCGCGCCGGCCGGGTCGATCAAGCGGGTGACCTTCAGATAGAATCCGGCCGAGGTGTAGGGCACCGGCGGGCCGATCTGCAATTGGCCGGAATCGTCCCGCGACATTGGCCGCCACTGGTCGGGGAACTCCGCATCGCCCGTGAATCGCGGGTCGACTATGCCGGCCAGGATGCTCGTATTCGGCTGGCGCATGATCGCGGTATGCCGGGTGGAGCTGACTTGCACTTTGCCGAACAGGGAAAACGTGGTGTAGAACCACGACTGCTCCAGCCCGGGTGAGGCCGGCGGTGGCTGGATGTTCCGCGCGGCAAGCTGCTGCGGCGTCAACGTTCCCGACTTGGCCACCCGGTTGTCCTTGCTCTCTTGCTCCACGGTCTTCAAAATCGATTGCAGGAATTCGGCCGAGTTCATGGTGTCCCAGTCGCCAAAGGCCACAAACCAGAATTCGACTTGCTCGACGCGCGATTGCCCCTCGATCGTCTTGAGCGCCTGGATTTGCATGGCCAACGGCGCGGCATTGGAACTTTGCAGCAAGTCGTCGGCCGTATGGGCGGGCTGGGCCACCTGCCCGATCGCCGCCCTTTGCGCGGCCGCATCCATGCCCTCGGTCAGCGTCGGCGGCGGAAGCTTGACCATCGAGCCGTCCGGCACCGGCACCCCCTTCTCGACAAGCTGCTGGAATACCGGGTTTTCCTGGGCGCGGGCTACCGGAGCCAGCGCCAAAGAGATTCCCAACGCCAACGATCCGATCAGGCAACGTGCATGCATAGCGATCATCCTTATCCGGCTTGGATCCTCTTACAAACTGGGTTGATTGTAACAAAAGTGAGGCGGAAGGCCAAAGGCGGAAGCGGGATGGCCGGGGTCGATCAGTGTTTGAGTCTGGATAAAGCTGTAGGGTGGGTCGAGCGAAGCGAGCCCCACCGATTCTCGGGAATTCA
>Ga0302319_10000404_pt1 | contig 97297 bp, 75 predicted proteins | sample Bog_T0_2_FD_203319 | JGI IMG/M metagenome (GOLD analysis project Ga0302319, IMG submission 203319) | Peat permafrost microbial communities from Stordalen Mire near Abisko, Sweden - Bog_T0_2 | ecosystem: Environmental > Terrestrial > Soil > Wetlands > Peat | place: Sweden: Abisko, Stordalen Mire... | reverse complement strand
CACCAGATACCGGACATTGGCACCGATCGGATAGGAGTATCCCAGGTAGTGGTGTTGAGCCAGGAGTGCATCGAATAGCTGCGCCGACTCGGTCCCATAGCGGATCACCTCCAGTGAGACTGGTTGCAGCACCGACAACGACACGCTGATGTCCGACTGGTCGATGGCTCCCACCGACGGCATGACTCGCGATCGGCGGCGTCCTGGCAATTGACGACGAACAGGAAGACGAACCAGACCCTTCGTTTCAAGACGTGCCAGCATGCGCCGACATGACATGTCCTTCAGACGGCCCGTTGCGTTGCGCCAGTCCCAACGGTGAACCAGTTCGTCTGCGATCCGCCAGCGCGACCACGATGGATTGTTGTCGACTACGGCCTGGATCTCGGCCAGGGCCACCTCATCCAGCTGCCGACCTTGAACCGTGATCGCGGGCATGGTGGCACACTAGCGACTCGGGAACCAGAACCCAGCTAAAAGATCGGCCCGGCTATGGACCCGCCTGAGCAGTTACCCTTCCTCTATGATCTGACGGTACGCACCGGTGGAGTGATGCCCGGCCGGAACGACGCCGGCATCACCATCAACAGCCGCAATGTGGTGGCGGACCAGATCTGGCTGTGGCGGGCGGATCACGGTGCTGGCGCATCGTGGACCGGCAATCCGACTAAGAACGGCTTGGTCGTCAACGCTGAAGACGTGACCATCTACGGCCTGTTCAATGAGCACCACGGCGAATACCAGACGCTGTGGAACGGCAATGGCGGCCGGGTGTACTTCTACCAGTCGGAGATCCCCTATGACGTGCCCAGCCAGTCAGCCTGGAAGGCCGGCGCGGGGGACGGCTACGCCTCCTACAAGGTCGCCGACACGGTGACCACCCACGAGGCCTGGGGCCTGGGCGTCTACTGCTTCTTCCGCGACGCCGCAGTCAAGCTCACCAATGCCATCGAGGCTCCAGCGGCCCCGGGCGTACGATTCCACAACATGACCACCATCTGGCTCACTGGCCATACCGGCAGCGAGATCACCCATATCATCGATGGCAAAGGCGACCGGGTCTACGGCAACAAACCAGCCGGGGCCATGCGGCAGACGGTCCGGGAGTTCGGCTACGCCAATGCCGCATCGCATCCGTGAGGCGGTGAGCGCTTTCGCGGCTGGGACCACTCGACCGGGATACGTAGACGTCATTCGGCGATGAAGACGCCCCGGGAGTGGACTCAATCCTCCTATGCCGAGGCGGAAGACCACGCTTTCAGCGATTGATGATCCTCGATCCCGCTTCGATTGGATAGTTCTGCCGCTGGCCCGATTCGCCTACTATACATAGCGTCATAAGTAAATGCGCATTTTCTGCGAGAAAGAAGCGCATTCCATCGGCTCGCTCCACTCTTTCTGGTTGCCGCGAAGTGAATCATGCGAATTCAAATGTGACGCCGTGTATAGTTCGAGGGTGAAGGGGCGATCCGTGGCGACCGCGACGGAATCGCGGTCGCCATTCGCCGTCTGTACCAGGCTGATCGTGGCATCGGCGAAGGACAGGCGCTTTATGCCAATGGTCACATGCGGGATGGGCGTCCAGCGGATGCGCCGATGCAGCGCATCCGGCTCGATGCCGATGAGCGTCTCGATCAGCAGGCGGATCGGCCCGCTGATCGTCCAGCTGTAATCCTGGGTCGACCGGTTGCCCCGCTCCTCCTTGTCGGGGCAATAGTTCTCCCACAGCTTCCCCGTCGCGTCGAACACCGTGAGCATCGCCTGCAGATGGCGGATGGTCAGCTCGCGAGCGATATCCAGCCGTCCTGAGCGCTGGAAGCCCTTTATCACTGCGGTGTAGGTCGGCGCCCAGGTTGATCCCAGCCAGTAGTTGCCAGCGCTCTTGTACTGGGGCGAATCGGCAGACAGCGACGGCACGGGATGGACGCGCCAGAAGGTCGCCGTATCCTTCACCTGCCTGGCCAATGCCGCGATCCTGTCCGCCGGCACTATCCCTGCCCACAACGGCCAGAAGCCGGTGACCACCTTGTTGGGATTATGCCCGCCGCCGGCCAGCGAGGTCAGGTAGAAATGGTCCGGCTCGCTCCACAGCACGTCATTGCAGGCCTTGGCAGTCGCGGCGCAGTCCCGCTTCCACATCTCTGCGTCATCGGATTTGCCAATCGCCTCGGCGATTGTTGATAAGCAATCGGCTGCATGCGCCATCTGGGCGGTGAGGTCCGGATATCCATCTCCCAGCGAAGGGGAGTTGTCCAATCCATTGGCCAGGCCAGTGGTCCAGAACGTCCCATCCGGAAGACGGCGATTCACCTGCAGCCAGCGGTGGAAATCGACAAGCACCGGATAGACCTTCCGCAGCCGCTCGATATCCCCGGTCAGCCTGGCGAAGGATAGCTCAGTCACTGCCGGCATCGGCGGATTGGGGCTGAAATCCGGCTCATAGAGCAGGGGCATGCCGGTATGGACATCGGTCTCGCGGGAGATGTACCCGCCATCCTGCTGGAACGAGTAGAGCAGATCCACCGTCGCCGTGTAGGGCATCGCCCGCCATGCATAGCAGTAGCCCATGGCGGTGAAGCAGCTGTCCCACATGAACACCATGTTCATGAAGCCCTTGCGCGCAGTCCCGACATAGCCATTCGGCAAGCCGGTCTCCGGCATGGAAGCGCGGACCAGGTCGTGGACGAGCTCCCAGGATTTTCGGTACAGGCGCAGGAATCCGACGTATTGGTCGGGCAGCACCGGTTCGGGAGCCGCTGCCAGCAGATCCTCGACGCTCGGCCAGGTCAGCTGGCGGAATTCGCGCTGCGGGGCGTTGCGTCCATGCCCTTCGAACGCCGGCATCGTTGTGATCAGCCGTCCCGCCGGACCGGCAATGGACAAGGGCAGTATCCGCGCGATCCGGCTCGCGGGTTCAGCACGCGGCTCAGGGTCTCCAGCCTGCCGCAGGGGCGGAAAGTCCCCATGCACGAGCGGCACGAAGAGCTGATGGATACCATGGCTGGGGCCGGCCCCCTGGCCGATCTCCACGCCTTCACCGGCATCGGTCGCCACTGCCGGCCGAACGGCGGCGGTGACGTCACCGATCATGGTCATGATGATCTGCTGGTAGGCGATTCCGCCTTGGCGGAATTGCACTGGAGAATAGCGCAGTGAGCAGGCCGGTACAGGGTCGCTCGCCACGGCAATGCTCACGCTCAGAAGGTCGGGCAGCTCTGCAGCGATGCGCTCGAGGACAGCTGCCCGGTTCCGTGACGGGCAATCCGCATTGATGCTCTGCGGATGACGCGAGCGCGGTCCGACCTGGATGGTCAGCTGCATAGACCCAGCCTTCGCGGGCACGATGAGCACCGCCTGCACGCTCCGCTGCGGATCACGCCAATTCAGCTTCTCATCCATCACGCGCTGACCGCCGATCCAGCACTGGATCGGACGCGGGCAGTCCATCGACACGATGAGCGTACCCGCGCGGGTGCACTCGATCCTCATTCTGCGGAAGGTCGCATCCCCGCCGACAGGAAGGGCGAGCGCACCGTCTCCTGGCATGGCAACCTCATCCAGCTCAGCAGATGAGGCGCTCGCACCGGCGCTGCTCCAGCCGGAGATGGTGGCTCCGGTGCATTCCTCGGCAGGCCAATGGATTCCCGCAATGCCGTCGTGGACGGCACCCCAGCCGATGCACGGAAGCAGAAAGCCCAGCACGGGAAGCATCCTGTTCAACCGCATTGGTCCCATTCCTTTCCGCCCCGAGCGGGCAGCCGCGCCAATGTGGGCTCGGCGCGCAGGTTGTCGGCAAGTAATACCGCTGATCACGACAGTGGCGTTGGTCGAAGGCAATCGCGCCGGCTGCAGGCATCCGCAGCGGATGGATGCCTGGCTTGCCGCCCCCTGCGAGCAGCAGGCGGCGCATCCGGGTCGGCTCATTTCGCCGGACGGGCCGCCAGATAACCCCACGTCCAGGTAGTCTCATGCCAGACGTCGGTGGTGAACTCGTTCTGCATGACGAACAGGTAGGTATCGCAATACGATTCCGTCACTGGCCAGCCAAGGTACTTGGGCGACATGACGGTATCGAGCGATCCGAGTATCCAGTAGCTGCCGGTGGTGGGATAATTGACGTGATCCTCGATGCCATAGACCGTGATCCCTTCCGGCGCCGGCTGTCCGGTGGTCCGGGAATCGAGTTTCAGCGGATGGCGGATGGGGTTCGCGCCCAGTCCGGTGGTGAACACCAGATTCTCCGGGTTCGCACCGGAGGAGAACTGGCAGGCTCGGATGCCCGCTTCCAGGTACTTCACATTGCCGGTGAGATGATAGGCGCGCAATACCACATGACCGCAGAAGGGCGTGGAAAAGAAGCCCATGAACATCGGCTGATACTTGTTCTCGCACACGATGTCGAAGGCGTTGCCATCAGCATAGGCGATCGCCATCTTGGCCTGCCGTTCTAGGCCCTGGATGGCATGCCTGCGCAGCTCCGGATCGATCAGCTTGGGATCGGTGACCGCATAGGCGAAGGCAGCATCGCTCTGGGTGGCCTTGCCCCAGTCGAAGAGGTTGGGGTTGTCATGGGTCAGGACGGTGTTCTCCAGGAAGAGCTCATGCCAATGCCTGTCCCCCGTCAGGCGCAGCATCTCGATCGCGGCCAGATTGCGGGAATCGCGAATCTCCCATTTCAGATCTGCCGCAGATTTTTCCAGCTCCTTCGCTTGGCGGGAGAACTCCTTCTCGGCATAAGCCATCGCCTTGCCGGCGGAGTCGGCGTAGACCTTGGCCAGCTTCTCATCATAGCGCTGCAGCAGGCGAGCAGCACGAGCCGCCACTGCGGCATAATACCATGAGTTTCCTGCGTCCGGTGCGGCGACGTACACCGGCAGGATCTTGGTATGCCAGCTCACCGTGGCGCCAGCTGGATCTCCGTCGGTCTCGATGCCATAGCCGATGCCGCCATCGGACGTCTGCATGCGCCTGAAGCAGTCGATCTCGAACAGGGCCTCGTTGAAGAGATCGGGAACCTTGTAATCCTGCGGAATGTTCAGCTTCAGGTGGGCGGCATAGTCCGGAAACAGGTCCGCGATCTCCAATTGCGCTATGGTGGCACGCATATGGGTCACCCGGCGCGGATTCCAATCCCCGGCGTCATGGTAGCCACCCCAGGCATTGGTGACCTTCTCGGTGGTGGCGTTGTCCTTGAGGCCCTGCCAGATGTTGTCCTCCTTGCCCGCCCAGATGGAGGCGGCCCAGTTGGATTTGAGGATGGGCACGCCGTCGTCGGGATGGTGATCCCGGGGCCTGATATAGGTGGTATAGGGCGGTCCCAGCGCGATGCCGCTGCGCTGATGGTAGAATCCGCGCATCTGCACGTGGAAGGCGTGATCCCAGGTGTCGCCGCCCTTGTCGATGCTGAAGGGGTAGCCGCAGCCGATGCCGTCGACGTACAGGCGATAGCGGCCTGCCTTGCTGAAGCCGGAGAAATCCATGCGCAGCACATCGGTGCCATTGAAATTCATCTCCTTGAACATGAATTCCTTGTCGCCGGCGAGCTTCGCCACCTCAGCTATGCCGGAGAAGGCTTCCGCCCCTGTCGCATCGTCGAGGAGGGCGAACTTCAGCCTGGCGGGATAGCTGCAGACGCCATTCGCTCCGGGTGAGCTCGCTGTACCAAGCCAGATCGAGAGGTAGCCGCGCTTGAATGGATCGTCGACCCGGTAGCCGATCTGCGACGTGTGGACGGCGAGCGAATGGATGGTGCGGGAGGTATTGTGGTAGCTCGGAATCCCGCCCTGGAGGTTGAGCCTGCCGCACTCGAGGGCATAGGTCTTCCCCTCCACGAATGGGATCGGAAGCTTGAGGAAGATCGTATGGCGCGCAGGTGGACGGGCCCAGCTGTAGTCGATCGGCTTGGTCTTGCGATGCACCTCGAGCGGATGCACGCCAGCGCTGTAGTTGGCGTCATCGCTGCTGCGCAGGGTGTAATTCGCTGCCTGGTCCGCCCCATCGAGGGTGAGATCCTGGCCGGTATAGCTCTCAGGGATGATGATGTCACGCTTGGACCCGCTGCCGACCACCTCACCGACCGCCTTGCCGCCGCGATTGAGGATGATGACGTCGCGGTTGTCCTCCTGCTTGGTGGTCAAAACATCCCCTGGCTCCGGCGTATAGTGCACCACACGTCCGGGCACCACCTTGCCCGCTTCTATGATCACGGCGAAGACGTCAGGGGCGACCAGGCATTCGCCGGTCACATGCGGGAAGCCGTTGTCCTGAGCCGCGGGAGCCACCTCGCTTGCCGCAAGCCCGGCGATGCCCATGCCGCCGAAGCTCATAAACAGGAAAGCCAATCCACGCGCCAGCGCAACTGACGGCCAGGTGCAGGCAGGTGCTGGATGTGAACGCCAGAAGACGGCTTGAGCGTGAGGGAGTTTGGGCACGCGGATCTCCTTGGTCATCGACGAACGACATGTCGCCAACCATAACACATGGCACCCCGCTTCCTGACACGCGAACTCGCGTGCAAAGGCACGCGAGCCATGACGCCCCGATCTTCGTTGATCAGGGCAGGGATTGCCAGCTCCTCGCCGGTTCGCGCTTATCCGCCATCGCACGCATGACCCCCAGATCATCCTTGGCCAGGTCGGCCAGCCAGCACGCGTCAGCTCGCTGGACCAGCGATGCGTCGCAGCGTGTCCGCTCCATGGATCGCCCCCCTTCGGGTCATTATGGCGCGGTATTGCCCGATGCCGACCATCTCCACGCCGGGAACGAGACGCAGCCACCGCGACAGCCCAACCATTCATGCAGTCAGGATGGCGTCCCCCGGGTGTTAGAGGAGATGGTTGCAGCGTGTTGGTTCACCTGACGTGGTGCGTCCTGTCACCCGGAGCCCATCTTCCCCAGGTGTCCCGCCTCCGATGCACCATGCATGCTCCCCCCCTGGATCAGCATTGCCCGGAGATCGGCAGGGAAATAGTCGGCACCTCATGATGCACTCCCCAGAATGGATGCCCACCCCATGACCCTCGCCCAGGATGATATCGTCAGGGCTCTGATGACCGAGCGCATGAGGATCTCGACGTCAATCTACATCATCGTCAGGGACGCGCATGTCGCCGAGGACATCTTCCAGAATGTGACGGTGAAGGCGCTGTCGGGCAAGGCGGTGTTCGAACATCCCTCGCAGCTGTTCTCATGGGCGCAGATCACCGCTCGTCATGAGGCGCTCAACTGGCTGCGCGACCGCAAGAAGCGCTCAGCGACCTTCGATCCCTCGGTGCTGGAGCTGCTGACCGCGGATATCGCGAGCCGAAACTCCCACCTGCATATCGATCAGCTGGAGGCCCTGCGGGAGTGCATGGCGAAGCTCCCGGAAGGGTCGCAGAACCTGCTGGAGATGCGTTATTTCGAGGAGCGGCCATGCACCGAAGTATCCCAGGTCATGAAGCTGGGGCTGGATACGGTCTACCAGCGGCTCTCCCGCCTGCATAAGTCCTTGCGCCTGTGCATCGCACGGCAGCTCGGCGAGGCAGCCTCGCCTGCCGATGAGGAGGGCGCTTGACGCCCGACCAGTACGAGCTGGAGTTCGTCCGCTACCTCGACGGGGCATCGTCTCCCCAGGATGTCGAGCGCCTCAATGCCGTCCTGCTGCGCGATGCCGACGCCCGCGAATCGCTGAGGTCGATGGCGGGACAGGCCGTCGCGATGGGCGACCTCGCCCGCGATTGCCTGCTCACTGCACGCCGTCGACCTGCGCAGCTCCATGCGAGCATGAGCACGGCGAGTTGGCGGCGTTGGCTGGCCGCAGCCGCATTGGTGGCGCTCCTGACCGGCGGGCTGTTCGCCTGGATCAGGCCAGGACATGGCGACGAGCTGCAGGTGGCGCAGGTCGCCGGTTCGGTGTCACTGCTGACTGCTGCCGGGCACCGCTCCGACTCCCTGCTCCCGGGCACCGGATTCAGCAGCGGAACCATCATCGTCGATGGCGGCACCAGTTCGGTCCAGCTCATACGGCATGATGGATCCTCGGTCATGCTGCATGGCCCATCCGAGATGGAGTTCCCTCCGGATGCCCAACAGCCATGGTCGCTGCGCCACGGCTCCCTGACCGCGGTCATCAGACCCCAGCCGCATGACCATCCCCTGCGCATCAGGACGCCCACGGCCCAGGCTGATGTCCTGGGAACCATCCTGCGGGTGGATGCCCAGGCGGAGCAGACCATGCTGGTCGTCGATGAGGGCCACGTGCGCCTGCACCGTCTCGTCGATGCCGCCGTGGTCGAGGTGAAGCAGGGCGAGACGGCGACCGCGACCCTGGACACGGGAGTGGTCCTGACGTCCCATGCGTTCCCGCCTGCGCCCGCCTCCTGGCATGCGACCTTCGAGCATCAGCCGCCCCCCTCCTGGCACGGAACGTGGCTGCCCCCCGAGGCGGATCGTCCCGGCCGCCTCACAGCGCTCCTCGACCTCTCCTACCGCCACAGCGATGGGACTCCCGTGGTCGCCTACACCATCAGTGCGCAGGACGGGCAGGGCGGACTGGTCGAGGTGCGGCCAAACAGCCAGCTCACCTTGCGCCTACGCATGCATCAGGTGGAGGATCTGCTGATCCTGGTCAGCGTGCGCAATCCGGACGGCTCTTTTGCCGGCAACTTCCAGAACCTCGCGACGATGCATCCCCTGGCGCCCGATCAGCAAGGCTGGCGGACGCTGCATGTGCCCCTGGAGCGGCTGTCGACGACCTGGCCGAAGGAGGCGATCTTGCACTCCGGCGACCGCATCGGCCTGCTGTACATCGCCTGCTACTCTGCGGATGCCGGACTCGAGCTCGCCGAAGCGGCCATCGACTCGCCACCCTAGACCGAGCCACCACGGTCATCGGCCTCATGGTGACGAGCTCAGCCACCTCCTGCCACCGGTACCAGGTGCATGCGCATGCAGATCAGCCAGGAGATGGCGTCTCAGGCCAGGCTCGAGCTTGATGCCACCGGCATGGCAGGAGGCACCTGCGGACTGGACATCCTTGATCCCGAGCATGAGCACAGCGTGCAGCTGGGCCTGCGGTCTGACAGCCGCCTATGCTGGCGCGCCGTGACGGGGCAGTCATTGTGCGCTTGGGAGCCCCTCGGGATTCAGCTGCAGGGCATTCGCGCCACCCTCTGCCTGCGCTATGATTCCGGTCGCGTGCAGGCGTTCATCGACGATGAACCGCAGACTCTCTACCCACTCGGAGCGGGCTTCGGCCAATCCCCTCCCGATCATCCCAGCCTCGGCATCTTCGGAGCTGAGGAGCCTGGACGCGAATGGACGCGATTGGACGCTCACCGCCGAGCGCCTGCAGGTACACCTCGCCTCGCCGACCGGCTCTGCTCCTGGCACGAGGCGATTGGGCGACGTGTACTGAATCCCCACTCCGGAGCGCCGCCGGCAACCCACCGTGACTCGTGATCCCCAACCACTCCGTGGCTGAGGCGCAATGCCGGCATCGCGCTATTGCCAGCGTCCCGCCTTGCCCTGCAGCATGGTGGTCACGCCGCGTCCAGCCAGGATCGCCACGCGCCCCACGCCGACACCAGGTCGGCCAGCACGGCGTATCCGCTCGCCGCTGGATGCGCCCCATCGCCCGCGGCGAGCTGCTCCCGCCAGTGGGCCGATGAGCTCAGCGGCGAGAATGCATCCAGATACGGGATGCGATAGGCCGAGCTTACCCGGGAGAATGCCTCGGACAGCTCGCCAATGCGCTCACCGATCGCCGGCTGGTCCGCAAGCCATACCGGTGGCGGACCGACGACCAGGACCGGCCACTGGGATGACGCCGATTCGACGACCGCACGGAAGTTTTCGATCGAATCCCCGAGTTCAAGGCGGCGATGTCCATCGTCGATGATGACATCATTGACGCCGAAGGAGAACACCAGTCGGGCGTCCACTCCTGGCGGGAGGCGCAGCTCGGCCTCGCTGCGCCAGCGGGCACGCACATCAGCACTGGTGTTCCGACGGATGCCAAGGTTATAGTGCGTCACCGATGGCTGACCCGGGTGCACGCGGGCGCATACCCGACCGGTCCAACCGAGGACCTCCGGATCGCCGGTGCCGTTGACGAAGCTGTCGCCGATGAAGGCGATGCGCAAGTCCCTGCCCATGCGACGTGCCCCAGGGGATTTGAGCACCTCCGGCTTCGCTGTCCAGATGCCCCGGATGGAAACGTGCGGCGAGGCATGCGCGCGCATCAGCGCCAGCGCCATCCTGCCAATGTTGAAGCCGCTTCCGGCCCAGTCACCGCAACAAGTCGCCTGGCTGCTCCGGCATCCCAGGCTCGTCCAGCAGCTGGACTGCCGTCGCCGGACCAAGGGTCTTCCAGTCATGGACCGCCCAGACCAGCTGCTTCGCGGGCGTGATCTCGATCAACTGGCAGCCCTTGCCGCCCCCTCCGCGGGAGCACAGCACGGTATTGCCATTGGCAAGACGGACGCAGCTCTGCGAGTCCAGGAAGGGGATGCCGGGCGGCACCTCGTTGAGCCTGAATTCCCAGCGTGTGGCACCATGGCGGTCGACCTCGCGGATGAGCTTGTCGCGCTCATCAGTTATCAGCGTCGAGCCGTCTGGAAGCCGGATCGCCGCCCAGGGGGAGGGGATGGCGTAGGACCAGATCTCGGTGAAATCCCGGCCGTATTCCACCACCTTACCCTGGCTCAGCCAGGAAACCAGATATGTCCCGCTGGCGGTGATGCGCGCCCGACGGGTCTGGCCGTGGACGCTGCCGCGATCAGCGGGGGCTGGAGCCGGGAAGGCATGGTCGACGATCCGTTCTCCGGTGCGGATTTTGATGATCATCAGCCTCGGAGGCAGGCCATTCTGCATCACCAGGACCCGATCGAGCCCGTTGGGCTGCAGGGAATGGATCTCGCTTCCTGCCGGTGCGTCCATGTGCCAGACGACAGTCTTCTGCGGCGTTATCTCCTCGGCATAACTCATGCGCGAGAAGAGGATGTTGCCATTGCTCAGTAGCCAGATGTCATCGAATTCCCAACCCTTGCCGGTGGCATAGCTCCAGATGACTGCGCCCCGATCGATCAGCAGCATGGTGTTGTAGCCTTCGCCGATGTAGAGCATCGGATGGCGGGACAAGCCGCCGCCTGGCAGCGCCGCCGCCTGTATTCCCGCCGAGGAGGTCGCTTTCGGCGGGTCCGACGGCACTTCATTGGCGCCGAGCGCAGGGACGTCGGGTGCGGTGAACGCCTGCAGGCAGCCACGCGCGATGACGGAGGAGAATCCGGTCTGTCCCGCCCGGCCCGCGTCGCTGCAGCCGGTGATCGCCACGGCCATGACGGCAAGCAGCGCCAGCAGGCCGCCCAGGCTCGCCGGCAGGGGCGGCTGCCCGCGTTCCCTGGTGACGACCACGCCGAACCGCCAACTGGCGAGGCAATCACTTCGCATCGACTGCCACCTGGTCTCCTCCAGGCTCCTTGGCCGTGATCTCATCCACCCACTTCCGCCACGGCGCCAGCATCGCCGCCCGTCCGGCCTTGCCAGCCTCCGGGTGGTAGTCGCTGGTGATGATCGGCTGCAGCAGGGCGAAGGCGCTGGAGCGGAGCCGGACATCCGGGTCGTCCAGCAGTTCGACCAGATGCCTGAAGAGTCCGACATCCTGCTGGTGCCCGGTGAGCTGCAGCGTCAGCCCCTGGCCAAGGGCGGCGATGGCCAGCATCCGATCCCCGATTTCCGCTGTCTTGCTGCCGAAGAGGAGCCCAGCCAATGCGCTCTTGGCCGCTGGACTGCCCCAGCCCACATTGATGCCCAGGGCGGTGATCGCCGCACGCCGCACGGAGGCGCTCTTCGCGGTGAGCTGCCCGGCGATGGCGATCAGGGCATCCTCTCCCACTACGGCATGCTCGGCGACCTGGATGGCCATCACCCGCGCTGCATCATTCTTACCGGAGGAGAGGAGCGGGACGAGCAGGGCGCCTGCCTGGGGACCGCCGACCAGCAGGACGTTGTTGAACAACGCCGCGCTGGCCGGGACTGGATGGGCGGCATCGGCAGCCGAGAGCGGCTTGAGCAGATCCCGCTCGCGTTCGGAGGCCGGCAGGATCTTGTTGCGCGAAGCAGTCGCCCACAGGATGGCATCGTCGTTGGTCGGCTGGTTCACCGAACCGCCCCCGTTCTCGTATTCCCGGTAGATGAGCTGATAGCCATGCGGCTTGGCCCGGGCATAGGTGTCCCGCACCATGCTGATGTGGGTCGCCGCATCCTTCTGCCCGAGGACGACGTACAGGCTCGGGAGTTCGCGCAGCGGATCCTTGGCACTGGGCATGGCGCGGAAGCCCCAGGAATAGGTGATTGCGCAAGCGACGATCTCCGGGTGCTCGAGCGCGAATTCTGCGGCCATGGTCGCTCCTTCGCCGCGACCGAAGGCATAGATGCGCCTCGGATTGATGGCGAAGGTCTTCTTCGCCCAGTCCACCAGCTCAACGGTATGGAGATGATCCTGCTTGGTATAGCCATGAGCCGCCTGGTAGACCCCGATCAGGATGGCGTTGTCGGATCGCTTGAGCCGCGCGAGCGACTCGGCGACCGTGCGGATCTCATCGCCAGCCTTGCCATCGTGCTCATGGAAGCACAGGAACAATCCGAGCTGCTTGGCAGGATCAGCGGTCGAGGCCGGTGGCATGGCCTTGGGGATCTCGATGGCGTAGTGGATGTTCTCCCCGCCTGCGCCCTTCAGATCGGCCTCCTCGCTCGCCTCCAGCCGGCCGCAGATGCAGAGCATGGCCAGCAGGACCAGTTCCAGCGCCGTGCATGAGCGCGCACATCCAGGGCGGCCGGCTGCTCCCGCGCGGGATGCGGCCGGGCACCCTGCGCTGGCAGGTGTCGGGGACAAGGCGCAGCGCTGTGCGTTCGCGTTGGGCATGGGGAGCTCACACGAGAATGCCATGGAGCCATCAGAGCTGTCGGGGAAAATGGCGAAATGCCCGACGCGGTTGGGGCGGGCGCTGGCTGCGCTGCCCGATGAACCTTATGGGCATGCGCCAAGCCCGCCTCCTACCACTTGGCGACCAGCTGGACACGGGTGGTCAGTGGGTGTTCGGCGACGACATGGCATTCCAGCAGCGCACCGGTCGCGGACTCATGATGGTGCGCGCCTGCTCTCGGATGCCGATCACCCGGGGCCGCAATGATGTTCAGTAGCTCGCTGGATCGAGGGAGCGAGCACCGAAGCAGGCGATGATGATGGCGGCACGCTGCTCATCCTGCCAACGCTGCATGAGCGCGCGCCGCCCGGCGTCATCCCCGGTATTGCCCTGATGCATGCGCTGGCGCATCAGCTCGAGGACGGTCAGGTCGGCAGCCAGGTCAATGATGATCTCATGGTGAAATGCCGGATGGCGGACCTGCAGGTCCTGATACTGCGCCAGGCATGCCGCGGCGACCGTCTCGGCATCCTGATCGAGGAAGCTCAAGAGGGCGATGGCCTCGTAGTCCAGGCGCACGGTGAGCGATTCCAGGAGGATGAGGCGATGCCGCAGCGCGCCATAGCGGTGCACCGCCTGCTTCGGCGGCAAGCGCAGCAAGGGCAGGATGTGGGCGGCCTGCTCAAGCTGAACGCCTGCGCTGAAGCCATCCTCGCTGAGCAGGCGGTAGTACTCCTCGACCAGGTGGCAAATCTGCTCCGGACTTCCCTGAAGGGTGGCCAGCATGGCGCAGCTGGGCAGATCGTGTGGCCCCGTGATCCACCAATGACTGCGCTTCAGCTGGTGATAGATCGCACCGAGCCGCGCGACCTGGTCGGCCGTGATCGGCATGCCCGCGACCGCGAGGCGCAGCAGCAGGATGGCCACGACCTCGAAGAGACTCCCGCGCACGATCCCGGCTTGCCGGAACAGCATCCGGGAACGGGCCAGTTCCGCTGCGAACGCGTCGGCGCTATCTCCGGCCTGGACCAGGACGGCAGCCACCAGGTAGCGGATCGGCGCATGCAGCGGATCCGGCCAATGGGTGTTGGCCCGCAAGGTCTGCGCCGAGCGCAAGATGGCCTGCGCGACGGCCTGGGGATCGCCTGGCGCTGCGACGGCGGCCTGGACGGCGAACTGAAGCCATGGCCCCTGCCAGGAATCATGGACGTGCAGGGCGGCATGGATGGCCTGGTAACGCCCTATGGGATGATCGGGAATGGCCTCGGCGAACGTCATGATGCCTCCTCGTGATTTGGGCGTCCCAGCGTGTGGTGCTAGGTCGCCGACACCGGGTCCAGCGCTTTGGCGAGCAGGAGACCGATCCAGGTTCCGATGAGGCAGCATGCCACCGAGAGTCCGATATAGAGCAGAGCGGCACCCCAGCGCTCATCCTGGGCCAGCCGCAAGGTCTGGAGACTGAACGACGAGAAAGTGGTGAAACCGCCAAGGATGCCCACCATCAGGAATTGCTGCCAACTCTTATTATCAGTCAGGCCGGCGATCAATCCGATGGCGAACGAGCCGGTGATGTTCACCAGCATGGTCGCCAACGGGAAGCCGATGGGCCAGCGCCCATCGACCAGGGTGACGAAGAGGAAGCGGGCGACACTGCCGAGACCCCCACCGATGAAGACGAGGATGATGCTGGTCACGGATGTCTCCTGAACGGGGATGATGGTTGCAGTCCGCCGGCGACAATCGCGGAGTGCGTCGGAGGCCTGAGCGTCCGCCACCACCAACGGAGCGTGGCGGTCGGATCGGGATGATGGTATTGGCAGGACATGGCGACTCCCTGTTCCTAGGAGTCATCAGCCCGCCGTACGCGACGGCAGGCAGTTCGGGCGGTACCCCATCGCCCTGCGGATGCCCCATGCCTAGCCGATCCCGGACAATTTCCAAGTCCCAAGCGCGAGCCCTCGGCACCGGATGTGTCCGAGCGGAATGCCTGCAGGAGCGGTTCCGGCGATCATCCGGGTGCCGGCTTCCGCAGGCCATCGCCTCCATGCCAGCTGCGCAGACGGGATGCTGGTCATCGGTGCGCGGCAGCGCGCTGGCCAGGAGAGCGTCGGATGCTCAGCGCTGGCGGCCTACCGATCAGGCGTCGCCGCTCGCTGGATTCCCGTCTGGATGACCTGAGACTGCGCACCCATGCGAGGACTGCAGACACATCCCATCGGCGGGCTGCGGTATCCTGCCCAAGCTGACCTTTCCATGCGCTGCGCGAGCGCGGATACCAACGACTTACAGCCGTATGCCTGGCGACACGCGGAGCGGCATCGGAGGCCGGTGATGACACGACCTGCCAGCGCATGAGGCCGACCGCAACACGGGCTGGCCGGCTGCGTTCCGCCTTCATCCTCGGCCTGGCTGCGCTCCTCGCAGTCTCGCGCGCGATCATCCAGGCGGGGCCTCCCTTCATCACCGATGATCCCGAACCGGTCGATCTGGACCATTGGGAGATTTTCCTCGCCACCCAGGACCAGCGTACGGCTGCCGGATGGACCGGCACCTCACCGCACGTGGAGATCAACTACGGGGCCTTCCCCGATGTCCAGCTCCAGTGCCAGATCCCCATCGCCTTTGACCGGCCCGTCTCAGGTCCGAGCCAGGTCGGACTGGGTGACCTCGAGGTTGCCGTCAAATGGCGCTTCATCCACGAGACCGACAGCTGCCCCCAGCTCGCCATCTATCCTGGGGTGACCTTTCCGACCGGCGACCACCAGCGTGGTCTGGGCGAGGGTCACGGCCAGGTGTTCCTGCCGCTGTGGATGCAGAAGACCCTCGGTGCGTGGTGTTCCTTCGGTGGCGCCGGATACTGGATCAATCCGGGGGCCGGGAACCGCAACTACTGGTATATGGGCCTGGCGCTGCTGCGTCAGCTCACCGACGGCCTCGCCATCGGTGGCGAACTCTTCCATACCACGCCAAACGCCATCGGTGCCTCCAGCAGCAGCGGATTCACCCTGGGAGCCATCTACGACCTGACCGAACATCTCCATCTGATGGCATCGGCTGGACGCGACTTCACAGGGCCGGACCTGTTCCTCGGCTATGCGGCGATCCAACTGACCTTCTAGCCGGTGATACCGGCCAGTGGCGCACGCCAGCGCCCTCCCGGCAGGCAACTGCCCGCTGCAGCTTACGGCTGGCTGACGACCAGGATCTTGAAGCTGCCCGGCAGCGGCGCCTGGCGTGCCTTCGGCTGGCCGGGGGCTGACGGTGGCGCAGGGGGGAAATCCGCGCTGGGCATGTAGATTGTCCCGCTGTGGCCATTGATGGCCATGGTCCGCGCTCCGGGGGCAGTGGTGACCGTCTGGACGATCGTAAAGGTTCCCGGAGCGGTCTCGCTCACCACCGCCAGGGTGGCATCGCCGCAGCTGGCGAAGCCCAGCCCGCCGTGCACGGCCGTCGCATCGACTCCCGGACCGATGGGCAGATGGGCGAGCACCGACCCATCCTCGGCATTCATGACGATCAGCACCTGGTTGCGGCAGCCGATGTAGAGGCGATGGCTCTTGGTGTCGATGGACATCCCGGTGGGATTCGCTCCCGGTGCAAGCGGCCAATGGGCGATGACCGTCATGCTCTTGGTATCGAGGACCGCGACTTCACTCTTGTCGACCAGGTTCACGTAGACCTTCCCCTGCCCGTCAGCGGCGGCGAATTCCGGCTTGCCTCCGAGGGCCACCGGCGCCTCGGCCTTACCTGGCAAGGCTACGCTGGCGAGGAAGGGAATGATCACTCCGGCATCACCGCAGCAGGCGAGCACATGCTTGCTCGCTGGATCATAGATGATGCAGTCCGGATCCTCTGCGGTGGCGATGGTGCCCAGCGTGGCGTTTGTCGTAAGATCGAAAACCGTCGATGTTGCCGCCTTGCCGTTGCTGGTGAATCCCCGACCGGCATCGACGGCGAGTGCAACGCCATGCACGCCATCCGTGCCGGGGATGTCGGCGATGAGCGCACCGGTGACGGCATCCAGCACCATAGTGTGACTGGTCCGCGGCACATAGAGGCGCTTGCCGCTGGGGTCGCAGATCAGGTAATCCCAGCGCCCTTCGCCGCCGACCTTGTATGCTGCGGTGACTGCGAACGCCGGTGCATCAGCCGCCTGCATCACGGCCGAGAGCCCCAGAAGGCCGAGTGTGAGCGGTGCGAGTATGGTGCGCATGCTGATCACCCCTGAATCACGAGCATGACCGTGGTCCAGCATGCCCCTGCTCACGGCGCAGCTGAAACCCGACTCGGGCGATAGCTTAGTCGTGGTAGCGACGAGGCCAGGCCCAGCTGACGGTATGCACACGCGAGCATGAATCGGTTTGCTAGTGCAGGCGGGCATCGTCCAGAGTACCGGCTGCGCGTGCCTTTGACGGCCGACATGACCTTCGTACCGATCTGTGCTCACGCTCGTGCCGGTGCGGTCGCCGTGGCGGACTCTCACTCCTCAGTCATGCCCAAAACTGCCAAGTCGGCCGACTGGAAGCACGCCATCGCGCATGCAGCGCCGTCGGCGAGGGGTGTGATGATGACAATTGCCACATCACCCCCCGAATTGTCGGTGTGCTCGAGGAACTCTGCGACATGACCGCAGGTGTCGTCATGAGGCTGTCATCATCGCCAGATGCAACCGCTCCGCGCGATGGGATCGGCATGATCTTCGCGTTGGCTCCCGCGACCCGGCACGCGGACCTGCCGACCCCGTGAGATAAAGGAACCAACCATGACCATCTCCAGCATCGACTCGAGCAGCCAGTACTCCCTGCTCATGCTCATGGCGCAGAACTCCACCACAGCAACGACACCGACGACGAGCACCAGCGGCTCCAGCGCGGCCAGCACGGACTCGGCGTCGATCAGCCAGAGCAGCTTTGCCGCCCTACTGCAGAACCAGACAGGGAGTTCAGCGGGCCAATCCTCGGCGCTTACCGATGCCCAGGCCGCCCAGATCGGCTCGGTCATCCAACAGAACGATCCCGCGCTCTATGCCGCTCTTGATACGGGCAATACGCCAACGCTGACACCCCAGGATCTGGCTTCAGCAACCCAGGCCCTGCAGGGTGCCACCACCACGAGTGAGACCCACCACCATCACCATCACCATGGCGGGGGCGGGGGCGGGGCCGATGCGCTGCTCGGCACTTCCTCATCGGAACCATCAATCGATTCGGTCTTCGGTTCGAGCTCGGCATCCTCGAGTGGGACGAGCAGCCAGTCGGATTCCTTCGCCTCGCTGTTCTCCTCCAGCAGCCAGAGCAGCTGGCAATCCAGCTTGACCGCCAATCAGGTTCTCGACTCGCTCACCTCGTCATCGACCTCAACCACGCAAACCTGACGACGATCCGCGAGCCCACCCTGATACCGCGACCTCCCTGGCATGCCGGTGGAGGTCGCAGTGCGTGGTGGCGCCTGCCACCATCCGGCCAATGGCGTGCAATTGATGCATCGTAAAGAGGCATGGTGTCGGCCATGCGTCGGATGATGCACATCTCCCCGCCAGGGGGCCTGGCCTGATCCGCCAAGAACCCGGGCGGGACATTGTGCTCAAGTCCACTGTACCGGTGCCGATCCTACTGTGGGGGAGCACGGACCTCCCCAGCGTGCCTCGGTTTGGGAATGGCATGGACGCCATCTGAGAATTCAGCCTGCGTCCCGTTGAGCCCCCCTCAACGCTCACCTCCCGAGTTGACCATGCACATTACCAACGCGCTCTATCTCCCGGTCCAGAGCCAGGCTCCGGCCACCACCCCACCCGCCACGCAACTGACCAGCGCGACCGGCAGCGCCTCGTCCGCCGCGACGACGGATAGCGCCACCTTCAGTCAGCAGGCGCTGCAGGCGCTCGACCAGCTGCTCGAGCAGCTGGCCGCCCAGGCGGACGAGCAGCCGCCAGCGTCTGGCAGCACGGCAGCGCCCGCCCCGACCTCGGCGGCCACCAGCGCCGCCCCGTCGTCCAGCACCGCCAACCCTGATGCAACCGGAGCGCTGCTCAATGCCCTCCAGGTGCTCGCGCAGGCAGACTCTGCCGAAACCCCGTCAAGCACCACCCCCGCGGTATCCCAGCAGCGATTGACCCAGATCTCAAACGAACTGCAGCAGGCAGATCCAACCCTCTTTTCCCAACTGGACACCGATGGCGGTGCCACCCTCAGCCTATCTGATCTGCAGAATGGCCGCAGTGCCATCAACAACGCGCTCCAGCAGGCCAATCCCCAGCTCTTCGCCCAGCTGAATACCAGCGGAACAGGCCAGCTCACCGATAGCGAAATCAAGAACAGCCTGACCCATGCGCCTGCATCCGGCGGGCACCACCACCATCATGGATCGCACGGGGGCGGCTCCGGTGGGGCATCATCGTCTTCGTCCAGCAGTTCGTCATCAACCTCATCCAGTGTCTCCCCCCCGGCATCGTCCAGTTCCGATTCCACCGACAGCTCCCTCAGCGAGCTGCTTCTGGAACTCGACAGCACCCAGACCAGCACGACCGCGCCCTCGGGGACTGGCTCGACCACGGTGAGCACGCAGTTCCAGCTCCTGGCGCTCTATTCCCAGAATACCACCCCTGGCAGCTCCTCTGGGTGATGACCGCTCCAAGGCCCGGGGCAGCCCCACCCAGGCGAAAGGCAGGGCCACCGGCTTCGGTGCGCCTGCCAGCGTCCGGCGACTGGGCGGATACATCTCATCACGATATTTAAGCAGTTGCAGTGTATACCCTTATGGTGATATGCGCGGCCTCTGCCATATCCAGTGCGGCTTTCCGGTTGTGTATCACGGCAGTGCAGATTACCCCATTTGATAGGTCAGCCGTTGTCGCTATCGTCCCGCCTCGTCGGGCCCAACAGCGCGCGAGGAGCATGCCAATGCCGGATGAGCAGTCGCAGCAGAAAACCTCTTTCACCAGATGGATGGTCACCTTCTTCGGCGGCTTACTCTTCCTGGTCTACTTCGTCATTCCTGGCTTCGTCATGGGGTCCTACCTGAATCTGATCCACTACCAGGGCAAATCGACCCCCGAGACCGTCAATGCGGCCTTCCTGCCCTCCACGATCATGGGGCAGATCTGCCCACCGCTCGGGGTGATCTATGATCTCGAGCTGAAGATGGTGTGGCTCCCGACAAGCTGACCACCTGCTCAACGGGGGATCGTGGCGGAGCGACCCCGAGCAGCATGTGAGTCGGGCGTCGCAGATCTGCGGGGGAGCCATGGGCGGGAGCGATCCAGAAGCTTACCATCCCTCCAGATCCCCTCGCCCCTCCCCGGCCGTCGCGCCGGCACTCCTGCACCAGTCGGCCTGAATGTCATTACGAGCGCTGTGCTTCCTTCTCTTCCTCACCACCCTCTCCCTGATCCTGGCCATCGGATGCCTGCCCGGGAGCCTCCCTGGCGATGCCGCCCAACCGGGAGGCCTCCCTCCAGCCGCCAGCCCAGTCCAGGCTCGCGCTGCGGAGCATCATGTCGACCTGCTCGACCATGCCTCGCCCTATCCTGAGGCATCTGTCGCCTATCGCTGGGTGGAGATCATAGAAGAAGCGGCCGCCCGCCGCGTCGATCGGATAGGCGCGAAGCCGACGATCATATCCCGCGACATGATGATCTCCTGCACTGGGATGTTCGACGCCTGGGCCTGCTACGATGACCGTGCCGTGGGGACGCGTCTAGGCCATGCGCTCAGGCGTCCGGCAGCCGAGCGCACCCAGGCGAACAGAACCATCGCCATCGGCATAGCGGCATGCCGCTGCCTCGAGGATCTCTATCCCGAGGATACCACCTGGATCGATGCCAAGGCGGTGACGATGGGGATCGACCACCATGATCGGGATGCGGATCCCGCCCATGCGGCCGGGATCGGCAATCTGGTGGCGGCGGCATTGCTCTCCTATCGGCACCATGATGGCGCAAACCAACTCGGCGATGAGAGCGGCTCCGATCACACGCCCTATGCGGATTACACCTACTATCGGCCGACCCGCGGACCCGATGAGCCTCTCGACCCGGATTCCTGGCGACCGATCCCCTTCAGCGATGGCAAGGGAGGAATCATCCGTCCCGGGTTCCTCACTCCCCATTGGTACCGGGTCGCACCGGTCGGTCTGGTGAGCGCCGACCAATTCCGCCCTCCTCCCCCGCCCAAGGCGGACTCGGCGCAAATGCGCACCGAGGTCGACGAATGCATCGCATGCAATGCGCATCTGACCATCGAGCAGAAGGCGGTAGTCGAATTCATGCGCGACGGGCCACGGTCCACCGGACAATCGGGGCATTGGTTGCGCTTCGCACAGGACCTGTCGCACCGCGACCGCTATGACCTGGACCAGGACGTGAAACTGTTCTTCTGCGTCGCCTCGGTGGCCTTCGATGCCTTCATCGCCTGCTGGGATGCCAAACGCTACTACAATACCTCGCGCCCCTACTGGTACGTGCGCTACCTCAAGAAGGGACAGCTGATCCAGGGATATGCTGGCCCCGGCCTCGGGGTAAAAACGATCCCCGCCGAACAGTGGCTCCCTTACTCGCCGATGACCTTCCTCACACCCCCCTTTCCCGGCTACTCCTCCGGCCATGCGACAGTGAGCGGGGCCGCCTCCAAGATCCTCGAGCTCTTCAGCGGCAGCGACCGCTTCGCTGTCATCGCCCGGCGGTGCGCCGGAGCATTGACGGAGCCGGGAATCCCCATGGCCCGAATCCAGGCCGTCGAGGGGAAGCCGGCGGAGAACGCCCCCGATTCCTGCGTCGTCGATCTGGTACTGCCGACCTTCTCTGGCACCGCCGATCTGGCCGCCTTGTCCCGCATGCTCGGCGGCTACCATATCCGTAGCGACAATGAGGCCGGACTGGCGATGGGACGCGCGCTTGCCCTATACTGCTTCCCCAGGTACCGCGCCTTCTGGGACGGCAACGCCCAGCCGACATCACGCTGATCAGCTGGATATGTCCCGCGCCCCGATGCCTTGCCCGCCCGGCCAGGCCGGCCCGGGGGGAGGCGTCGACGATATCGCGAATGGGCATGGCCAGGTCCTTCCACCAGAGCATCATGCCAGCATGATGCCCCCGTCCGGCCTGACCCAGGCAGGTTCATATACATCGCACCTTGCAGCCTGGATCGTGCTGTGCCTGGGCGCCATCCTGCTCGTGGATTGCGGCGACCAGCCGAGTTTCCCGGTAGTCGCAGTGCAGACGCCGCCGTCACCGGGCGACCCTCAGCAGCACCACCATCGCCTTGCCCGCAGTAGCAGCCCCTACCTGCTCCAGCATGCGGACAATCCCGTCGACTGGTATGAATGGGGTGACGAGGCCTTCCATGCCGCGAAGGACCAGGATCGCCCGATCTTCCTGTCAGTCGGCTACGCGACCTGCCATTGGTGCCATGTCATGGCGCGCGAGTGCTTCAGCGATCCGGCGATCGCCGCCTACATGAATGAGCACTTCATCTGCATCAAGGTCGATCGCGAGCAGCGCCCAGACATCGATCAGGTGTACATGGAATTCGTCCAGCAGACCACCGGCAGCGGCGGCTGGCCGATGAGCGTCTGGCTGACCCCAGAACTGAAGCCGCTGTTTGGCGGCACCTACTTCCCGCCCACGGACCAGGGCGGCCGTCCAGGCTTCCTGAGCATCCTGCGCCGGATCGACGAGGTCTGGCACCGCCAGCGGGCCGATCTCGAGCATCAGGCCGCACAGGGGCTCGCCGCGCTGCAGGCGCAGATCGCCGCCTCCGCCCCTGGCGGTGCGGAGCCCGCCGGCACGACTCCGGCGGCGACCCTGGTCGACGCCTTCCGCGCCGACTTCGATGCCGTCCATGGGGGATTCGGGGACGCTCCCAAATTCCCCCGTCCAGCGGCGCTTGCGGCATTGCTGCGCGCCCACCGCCTCCAGCTCCCCACCGCAACCGGGCATCCTGCCCTGGATATGGTGGTCACCACCCTCAGGAGCATGGATCACGGTGGCATCCACGACCACATCGGCGGCGGTTTCCACCGGTACTGCACTGACAATGCCTGGAGCATCCCCCATTTCGAGAAGATGCTCTATGACCAGGGACAGCTGGCAGCGCTGAGCGCAGAGGTGTTCCGGCTGACCGGTGATCAGGAGTTCGCCGCGCTCGCCCGCGACCTCTGCTCCTATGTGATACGCGATCTCAGCGAGCCGTCTGGCGCCTTCGTCGCCGGCGAGGATGCCGACAGCCAGCTGATTGCGGGTAGCGCCGAGCATGACGATGGCGCCTTCTATCTGTGGGACGATGCTCAGATCGCCAATGCACTGACCACGCAGGAGGCGGCTGCCTTCCGCAGGCGCTTCGCCCTCGTGCCATGCCATGCGTTGGGTGCGCAGATGGAGCAGGCCCACGAAGGCGCGATCCTGGTGATCGCCGAGGCGGATGCCGACATCGCCAAAGACATGGGGCTGGAGACAGTGCAGGTCGATGCCCTGGTCGCCTCGTCGATCGCCAAGCTGGCAGCAACGCGTCGGCAGCGTCCGCGACCGCAGCAGGACGATACAGTCATCACGGCCTGGAATGGCCTGATGATCTCCGGTCTCGCCCGCACTGCCGCACTGCTCGATGAACCGCGCTATGCCGAGGCCGCCAGCGCAGCGGCGCTCGCCATCCGCAACCACCTCTACGATGCATCTAGCGGAACCCTGTACCGCAGCTGGCGGCATGGACGACGTGATCCAACCCCGGGATGCGCCGCCGATTATGCCTTCCTCGCCCAGGGCCTGATCGATCTCAGCGACGCCACGGGCGATGCCTCCTGGCTGGCGTGGGCATGCGAGCTGCTGCGACGCCTCGATCGCGACTTCGCCGATCCGCAAGGTGGCTGGTACGATACCGATGGGCACGATGAGCGCATCCTGGTGCGTACCCGGACTTCTGGTGACTTTGCCGAACCTGCACCCTCGTCGGTCGCGCTGTCTGCTGGCGTGCGGGTGGCCGAACTGCTCCAGGATCGCGCCTACCGCGAGCGGCTCGCCACCGTCAGCACGGCGTTGCGCCGACGTGCGCTGAAGGACCCCCTCGGCATGCCATTGTGCCTCGCCGCGACGACGCTCTCGGAGCATCCCTTGACGCGTGTCCTCATCAGCGGCGCGGGCCATGACGCAGATGCCCTGGTACGGATCACCCATCATGCGACGCCGGACCTGGTGGGCATCCTGCTCACTGACGGAGCGCGGCGCCTCCTGGCAGGCAATCCTGCACTCCCCGCGCTGCTGACGGCCGCAACCGCGCCTGCCTCGGCGGAGGTCTGGAGTGGGTCCACCTGCCTGCTGACCACCGCCGATCCCGCTGCCTTGGCGCGCAAACTCGTGCTGCAGCCATGAGCTGGTCAGCGTTCCGGATCAGCTCCGGTGATGATCCTGGTGCCTGGTGCTGCCGCACCGGCGGAGGGAGGGGACCGGTGACGGTACTGCTCATTTGACAGAGCGGAGACCACCGCGCACAGTCGATCGAGGATCATCCAGGAGCCCGTAGACGTGAAATCCTTTGTCATGTTGATCTGCCTGGGCGCCCTGCTCGTGATCGGTCTCGGGTCAGTGGTCAGACGAATACTGAACACTGGACCGCTGATCTCGCCGCCGCCGACCACGGAAGAGCGGGCAGATGCCGAGCTCAAACGGAGACAGACGCTCGATCGCGAAGTCTACGCCCTGGAAGTCGATGCCCAGCGCCATGAGCACTGGTTTGTCCAGCAGTGGGATGCCGCACGCACGGCGGCCTATGGCTATGCCTTCATCGAGCATCTCGGCATCCCCACGATCCGCATCGGCTCGGCGGGGACGACCACCCACCATGCCTGGGGGATTGCCATCACCCACTGGGCGCCACAGGCAGCCGATGCCCCTCTCGATCAGGCCGCCTGGTCCCGGCAGTTGACGGCATGGAAGCTGGCGGGCTACCTCGTCGAGCAGAGCGAATGGCACCAGCCCCGTTTCGAACACCCGCCTGGCAAGCCAGCGACCTCGACCATCCACATGCTCCTCCAGGTGGTCAATCATCGCGAACGCCGTCGGTTGACCGTGCGCGGTAGCCTCGATGTGGTCTGGCGTGAACCAGTGGATGCGACCTCTCCACCGACGCCCGAGTCGGTGTCGGTCAGCGGGCTGGATGTCATGCAACGCACTGGCGAGCCGGCCTTCAGCGAGGTCGAGGCCACCGGTGAGATGGCGAGCCATCACGTCTTCGGACCCTATCCGTTGAACATCGAGTCCCTGCTCGTCTACGACCTGCGAGGCCATGGGCTGCCCGACATCATCCTCGGGTCGCAGGGACTCATCCTGCGCAATCAAGGCGGCATGCGCTTCAGCAGCGAACCGCTGTGCCCCCAGCCACTGGCGCTGGAGAGCGGAGTCATCGCCGATTTCAACGGTGATGGCCTGCCTGACCTCCTGGGGGTATCGGAGCACAAGCTGGTGCTGCTGCCCGGCACCGCGGACGGGCATTTCGGCCCTCCGCAGATCGCGGCCTCCCTACCACCCATCCTGCATCCCCAGGTGATCACCGCCGGCGACATCCGGGGCGATGGCCAGCTGGACGCCCTGCTCGCACAATACCTCGGCCCCTATGAGAACGGGCAGATGCCAACCCCGTATTACGACGCCAATGATGGCGACACCTTCTTCCTCCTGCGCAACGACGGCCATGGGCAGTTCACCGACGCAACTCCAGGGTCAGGGCTTGAGATCAAGCAGCGGCGCCGGGTATTCGCCGCATCATTCCTCGACCTCGACGGCGATGGGACAATGGATCTGCTGCTCTCGAGCGACTTCGCCGGCAATGACCTCTTCCTCGGTGACGGCCACGGACATTTCCGCGATGCCACCACCACCCTGATCGACGAGCCGCACACCTTCGGAATGGCCCATACCATCGCCGACTTCGACCGCGATGGCCATCTCGACCTCTATCTCGTCGGCATGAGCTCGACGACCGCACGGCGCCTGGAAGCGATGCATGTCGGCCTGCCGGCCTTCCCGGCATACCAGCGTGAACGGCCGGCGATGGGCTATGGCAATCGCATGTACCTCGGGCAGGGCCCCGGTAAGCCATTCCGGCTTGCACCGTGGAGCGATCAGACCGCCCGGACCGGGTGGTCATGGGGATGCGTGTCACCCGATTTCGACAACGATGGCTGGCCTGATCTCTTCATCGCCAACGGTTTCGTCAGTGCCGAATCGAGCCAGGATTACTGCACCACATTCTGGCGACACGACATCTATACCGGCAGCTCGCGCCCGGATCCGGGCCTGAACATGTTCTTCAACCGCGATCTGCCCGACTTCACCAAGGTCTCCTGGAATGGCTACGAGCATAAGGTGCTGTACCTCAACGAGCCTGCCGACGATGGCGGACGCGCTTTCATCAATGTCGCGCATCTGATGGGCGTCGGGTGCGAGTACGATGGGCGCGCGGTGGTGGCTGCCGACTTCGATGGCGATGGCAAGGTCGACCTGCTGGTCGAGGAACGTGATCTCCGCAATCATCAGGTCCTGCTGCATCTCTATCGCAATCTCTGGCCAGGCGACAACCATTGGATCGGCATCAGCCTGAGGGAATCCGAGCAGGGAGCCCCGGTGCCCGGATCGGTGGTGACCTTACGGCGGGGCGCCGAGCGGCGGGTCTCGTGCGTCATCACTGGCGATTCCTTCAAAAGCCAGCAGCCGGCAATGGTCCATTTCGGCCTGGGAGGTGATTCCCAGGTCGATGCCATCGACATCCGCTGGGGGAATGGCCAGCAGAGCCATATTGATCATCCCGCCGCCGATCAGCTCCACGCCGTCGTCGCACCGCCGATCTCCATCCACCGCTGAGGGTTGACCGTCCGGACCTCCTGCGTCAGCCACCCAGACGACGTGCTTCCGGGGCATCCGCCCCCCCTGCCGATCCTGGCCGCTTCGATGGCCCCGCCTGTGACATCTGGGTGCGCCCGCCGGAGCGCTGACCTCAACGCCCTGCCAGCGACCGCCCGCAGAATGTGTTTATTCTCGCTACACTCTGTTCGCCGGGTAGCCACTGGATACACTATGGGAAGGCCGTACGCACTCCTGGCAGTCCGAGGACCTCGGTTTCATGGCCGCACCCACCCATGATCTGCGCTCCTGCACGCATGGGCTCGCACACCGGACCGCGGGCACCGACCCGGCGGTAGGGCCCCGCAGCCGTGCGGGAAATCGCGGCACTGGCGCTCGCCATCACCGTCCCAGGCGGCGATCGGCTTCTATTGGTAGCGCTCTTTGAACGACCGATCACCAGCGGCATCGCCGGTTCTGGAGTGGCGAGGACCGCAAACCTGCCGCTGGACGCGCTTGACGAGCCTATGATGATCCGGTCCGACCAGTGCATGCACCAACCCACAAGGAACGATGCCAACATGACGACTACTTCAGATCGTGAACTTCTCGCCACCCTCGAGAAGCGAGTCTCAGAACTGGCGACCCTCGTCCGCTACCAGGATACGAAGCGGGTTGAGATCGAGAAGTGCATCGGCGTGATCGATCAGCAGCTCATCAGGACTGATGCCGGGCTTCATCAGGTGCGCAAGTTCCTGAAGGTCTCTGCACCCAAGAAGGTCGCCGCCAAGCCCGCGCCACCCGCGCCGAAAAGCAAGCCGAAGGCCAAGGCTCCGGCCAAGGCCAAGGCCAAGGCCAAGAAGCACAAGTAGGCTGGGCAAGAACCGCTCGACCGCGTGGCGGTGCTCCGCAAGGCCCGCAGCTTGGAGATTCGTCGGATGCGGCCCAGCCGACCTCTGGTGTTGCGCGATGACAGGACGGGACGTGCCCATGTTCAGATTCCTGCAACCCCTGGCCACCCTACCGACGCTCCTGCTGCTGGCGGTCCTGCCCGTGGCAGTCCAGCTTGCGACAGGCTGCTCGGTGCGTCCGGCCGCTTCGGACATACCGCAGAACCTGCGCGTACCCGACGGTCAGGATCTGGCGTTCCAGGCTCATGGCCAGGGCGTGCAGATCTATACCTGGAACGCCGCCAAGGCCGCGTGGACTGGTCCGGCGCCGCGCGCCCTGCTCTTGATCGACGATGGCGTGGTCGGCTTCCACTCCGAGGGGCCGACCTGGCAATGTGACGATGGCAGCGCCATCGTCGGCGCCAAGATGGCGGCAGAAGTCGTCGATCCCGCCGCCATCCCCTGGCTGCTCATCAACGTCACCAAGGCCAGTGGAGCGGGCACGCTCGCCGGCATCACGTTTGTCCAGCGCCTACGCACCGCGGGTGGCCATGCCCCATCCACCCCAGGCACCGTCGATGGCGAACAGCGGCTGGTCCCGTACACGGCGGACTATCTGTTCTACCATCCGCGCTAGGTGAGCCCCCGGCACATTGCGATCGCAGGTCCCGCACCTGCCCGCATCCACGCAGTAGCGCAGCCACAGGGCAGCGGCATAGGGGCGCTCCGGTTGGGCGACACCTGGCCTGGCGTGGTCGTGGCGATACGTGCAATGGTGCACCAGCCGGCTCGCCGTACGCACGATGAACCTGCCGCACCAGGAGACGACGTTGGCCATGGCCGCCGGGCAGGTGGGTCCGCGTAGCGGTCGCAGACGCAGCCCTGCTGCCTGAGTCGCTCCAGCGGATGCTTGCATTCCTCCCCGATCAAGGCTTTCCCGTAGATGCTCCTGAGCCGAAAACGTCAATCGGACCCGGCATGTCAGATGCGATCGACGCTTACCCCCTCATGCTCCCGAGGCCGTATCCACGGCGTGGCCATTCGACTCGTTGATGAGCGCTTTAGGCAGCCTGGAACTTGGACTGGTCGCCTTGGCCTTTGCCTGCTCCTGCCCCAAGCCCATGGTCAATGCCGTCAGACCCGCCAGACCACCGAGTTGCATGCTCTCCACGGCCGTGCTTGGCACGATGACGATGGTGGCATTCTCCTTCAATCCTTCGTAGAGCATGTTCATGGCGCGAAGATGGAAGGCCACTGGATTGTTCTGATAGCTCTTGGCAGCTTCAGCGAATTTCTCTGCCACCTGCCGCTCGGAATCGCCCAAGATGACGCGTGCCTGCCGCTCTCTCTCGGCCTGTGCCTGCATGGACATCGCATCTTCCAAGGCGGATGGGATGAGCACATCTTTCACCTCGACCGAAATCACATTGATACCCCAAGGCTCAGTGCGTTCGTCGATGACCTTTTGCAGCATGCTGCTTATCTTGTCCCGCCCTTCCAGCATGTCCGAGAGCATCGTCTTGCCGATCACATCCCTGAGCGCCGTCTGCGATGCCCAGCTGATGGCGCTCTTGTAATCGGCCACATCAAGGGCCGCCCGCTTGGGATCGATCACTTTCCAGAACAGCACGGCATCGACATCGACCGGAACGGTATCCTTGGTGAGCGTCTTCTCCGCCTTGAAGCCCGTCGTTATCACACGGATATCGATCCAATAGGGGATCGCATCGACGATCGGAATGATGAAGAAGAGCCCCGGACCCTTCAGGGAATGGAAGTCGCCGAGTCGCAAAATGATGGCCCTATCCCATTGATCAGCCACCTGAATGGAGTTGGAGACGATGATGGCCAGGATGAATGCCGCCACCCCGATCGCAGCTGATGGCAGGGCTCCCCAGTGGACATAGCCGGCATAGGTCAGGCCTGCTCCGACGGCGAGAATCACCATGAAGATCAGCAGGGCGAATGAGCTATTGGTCCTCATTGGGATTTCCTTGCATGGGGGGCTGGACATCATCGTCATGACATGGTCTTGCCGCTGATGCGGGTTCGTGGCGGCCATGTTCACGCTGCGCATCTCCTGGCTATGGGGTACAACCCTACCGGGCCCGGAATGACGGGTCGGTCACCGTCGTCACCTCTGATCGTCCGCGCTTGGTGCTCGCATCGGCGATGAACGGAAGCTGGCAGCGGCCAGTGCGATCCGGGAAGCCAGCAGAAGCCACTGCGCTTTCTCCATTCTCGCTCTGAGGACGAATTCCGCGGTCATTCATTGGTCGAAATTGCAACCACTCCATCGTCGAACCACCCTGCCGTGAATGACCAGGATTCCCAGTTCATCGACCCGCTTACGCGGCGTCTCCCTGGGCCGCATCAGCAATTCCCGCGGCGTCGGGCAGCGCGCGTCAGACGCCTGGAGGCCGGTTTTCGCCTCATCGTCCATCGCCCACCTGAATCCATACGCCCGTAGTGAGTGGAGCCCAGAAAGGTGAAGGACTCTGGCAGGCTGCCATCGCGGTCTTTGCCCTCGCTGGTAACGGAGGTCGACAGGCAACCAGCGGCAGGAGTCATCGGTTCAGCGCCGTCACCAGCAGGTGAATACATCTGGAAGCCAGATGACCAACCCGCCTTCGTTCCCGGCTACCATCGACCGCTTGCCCCGGGACATCCTCATGGGTAGCGAATCGATACAATAGCCAGGGCGCACCCCCCTTGTCGGAGCACCCATGAACCGACCCCGTGCTCTCGGCAGAAGGACGAGCGGGATTGCCCTGATTTTCGGCAATGCCATGCGGCGATGAGCGACTGACCCTCCTGCGGGGTGAGACTGCGATGATGGCGCAATTCCTGCATGTGATCACCCTGGAGGTCAGGCATTGCATCGCGCGCAGGCGCGGAGGTCGGCCAATGGGCACCGAATGCATAGCGCTCTTCCGGGAATAACATCTCGAGATCGCCCGCCCCGCATTGGCTCTCAATGGCGCAGCCCGCCAGGCGCCCCCACCGCGATCGGAGCCCGTTCGTTCACCATTCCGTTTCCGGGCATCTCCAACCGCTCGCTGCCGGATCTCGTGCCGAAAACGGCACCGGATGGTCAATGCGCATCTCCTTCGTCACGGACCGCAGCATCGCTCTGCATTTTCATCTCACCAGAGTCCTGCGGATAGCTTTCAATTCTCTCCGCCGTTTGGCGGTGACCTTGGGATATTCCATATTCAATTCACCGAACGATTCGATGACAATGCGGGACACAATCAAGCGGGCAGCCTCCTTGTCATCAGCGGGAATGACGAACCATGGAGCGTGATTAGTGCTGGTTGCAGCCAGACAATTTTCGTAAGCATGCATATAGTGCTTCCAGTATTTCCGCTCGTTGATGTCGGCGCGGCTGAATTTCCAATTCTTGTCCGGTTCATCAATGCGTTCGAGAAACCGCTTCCTCTGCTCGTTCTTAGATAGATGAAGGAAGAATTTTATGATCTTCGTGCCATTGCGATGCAGATGGCGCTCCAAATCCGTGATGGACTGATACCGCTCATTCCAGATTCGCCTTTCGTCACGCAATTCCTCCGGGAGCCCCTGGCTGCGAAGGATTTCCGGGTGAACGCGGACGACGAGCACTTCCTCGTAATACGAACGGTTGAATATGCCGATCCGCCCGCGTTCCGGCAACTGACGGCTCGTGCGCCAGAGGAAGTCGTGGTCCAATTCGTTGGCGGTCGGTTGCTTGAAGCTGAATACTTCGCATCCCTGCGGATTGACCCCGGACATGACGTGCCGAATGGCGCCATCTTTCCCGCCTGCGTCCATCCCCTGAAATATCAGCAGCAGCGCATAGCGGTGAGAGGCATAGTGGAGCTGCTGCAATGCGCTCAATTCCTCGACATCCTCTTCCAGGAGCTTTTTGTAATGCTTCTTCGACTTGTAGAACGGCATTACCTCCGTTGGATAATCCTCGAGATTAATCCCAGATCCGGGACGCACGCGGTAATCGTTGATTTTAAGCTTCATTTTGTCCCTGGTCAGTCATGTGGTTTACGCAGACCTGCTAGTCACTTTTCCACTCCTGGCATCTTTTTCTTCTTCTGATCCGATTCCTCCACGGCGCGAACATCATCTCGACCCAATTGCTCGTAGATCTTATGAACCTTCCTCGTAAGATTCGGGGATACATCAGGCGCTGGATTTCCGCCCGCATTTGGCATTCCCTCGACGCTGGAATCGGTCTTCGACTCGGAGCAGTCATCCGGATTGGCACCCGTCTTAGAATGATGTTCCGGCTCAGATTTGCCAGCCATCGCAGATTTGGCCGTGGCTTCCCTTTTGACCCGAGCTTTTCCATCAAGAACCGGATCGACCGAGATCTCCGATTTAGGCGCAGCTGCCTCCGCCGGCTGCATGGTTGACAAGTTTTCTCGCCGTGGCCCCCCGTTTTCTGCCGGCGCGGTATCCTCCTCGGCCGATGGTCCTGAATCGCCGATGGGATTCGAAGCGACCTCGCGTTCCTGAGGAGATTCGGCTTCGACCCCCTGCTCGGGCTTGACTTTGGATTCAGCCTTGGCTTGAGTAGCGTGCATTTCCCGCTCGGCTGCGTTCCAATTCTGCGCTGATTGACCATCCCGATGGCCATCACGTTCATATAGCTCATAAGCCAATGCCGCGATCTGCGGCCTCAATGCGGTTTCCGCCTTGGCCTCGGCTTTTTGGCCAGTTGCCGGCTGAGAGTCAATCCCAGCTCCGGCCTGGATCTTGAGTTCCCCCTTGCCACTAGGCTTGGCGACAGACTGGGCGTCGGGCTTGCGCTCCCCTCCCTTTGCGGTTTTGGGCTCGTGGTTGACATCAGGTTGCGGCTTAGCCTTCTCTCCCGAGCGATGGTCGTCCTCTGCCCCAGACATCGGCTCAGCCCTTTCCCTAGCTGCTGGCTTTGCTTCTTCACCTGGGTCGACCAAGGTCTTGGCTGCCGATTCTCCATCGTGATTCCTCACCTCATCGGCATTGGATTCCGGCCGGCTTTGGCCTTCAGGCCGTGCCGGACTTTTCGCATCTACCTTGTCCTCGGTCGGAGTGGCCGATCTTATCTCAGGCTTTACCACAGAATTCTTCACCGGGTCGAGGATGCGATAGGCGAGCAGTTTAATTCGGTCGTTGACCAGGAACCACAGCAATGCATACCCCCATACGAATCCAGCCCAACCCCATCCCAGTGGTGTCATGAACAGTCCATAAACCGCGATTAACGTCGCCACGGTCTGAGTCCCGAATACCGCGATCAGCAAAACTTTTGCGGGACGAATTGACCAGAATGCGCCGCGGGTTCGCGTGAGGAATATGGTCAAATGTCCCGCCACGGACAGCTTCAGATACATCAGCGTCTGGATATGCGCTCGGTCGAGATGGAAAACGCGTTCGCCGAGATAGAACAGACCGAATGCAGCGACCACCCCTATGATGCCGAGCGCAGTAGAAACGCCCAACACCATGCGCATATTCCACGACTCGGGCTTATACCTGAAATGCACATGGTCATAGGCGATGGACAGTATCGCACCGTCATTGAGCAATGCCAACATCACAATCATCACCGCTGTCAACGGGTAGAAATTGAAGACAAGAATTGCAAGCGTCATGAACAGGAGAACACGCAGCGTCTCAGCAATGCGATACATCGCGTAACTGTTCATCCGCTGGAATATTCGCCGGCTTTCCTTGATTGCATCAATGATCACCGACAGGCCGGGCGTGAGCAGAACGATGGCCGCAGCAGCGCGCGCCGCGTCGGTCGCGCTTGAAACGGCGATGCCGCAGTCCGCCTTCTTCAAGGCTGGCGCGTCATTTACGCCATCACCGGTCATTCCGACGATGTGGTTATGCTTTTGCAGGACATCGACGATGTGAAACTTGTGTTCTGGAAATACTTCAGCGAAGCCATCAGCCTTTTCAATTGAATCGATCACCTCGGCTGATTCCTTCTTTTTCGAGTCGCCAAGTGTTTTGGCGTCAAGAATATTCGCGCCCATTCCCAACGTCTTCGCCATCTCTCTCGCAATCGCGATTTGGTCACCTGTCACCATTTTCACCTTCACGCCCATGGTCAATGCGGTCGCTATGGTCTCTTTCGCATCCTCCCGCGGCGGATCGAACAGGGGCAAGACCCCGATAAATCTCCATGGTCCGTTGTCTTCGGCTCGCGCCACGCCCAGTGAACGAAAGCCACGTGTGGCAAAATCATTAACCGCCCTGTCCGCAGCCGCTCTATGATCGCCGTCATCGGCAGACAAGGCCAGCACCACCTGCGGTGCGCCCTTCGTCACCTTGAACGTTTTCCCCTCCTTGTCCTTTACGGTCGCCTCGGTGCGCTTATGCACCGGATCAAATGGCAGGAAATGGATCACCTGATAATCCTTTAGCGCGTCCTTGTCTTTCAGGCCACCCAGGACGGCCTGATCAATGGTGTCGTTGTCTTCTGCGCGCGACGCCAGCGCGGCGGATAAGATGATTTGTTCGGCCGGACTATCATTGACTCTGAACGGATCGCCTAAAGTAAGCTTGTTCTGGGTCAACGTGCCGGTCTTGTCGGCGCATAGGACATCCACCCCCGCCAATTCCTCGATAGCCACCAACCGGCTCACAATCGCCTTCTTTTTCGCCAGCATCCGCGCGCCGACTGCCATCGTCACCGACAATACCGTCGGCATTGCCACGGGAATCGCAGCCACCGTCAGGACCAGCGCGAATTGCAACGTCGCAAGGATCGCGTCTCCACGGTATATCGCGAAACCGATGATTATCGCGACGAGCACCACAGCGAGGACGATGAGATAATTGCCAATCTTCAGAACCGCCTTCTGAAAATGACTGACGGTAAGCGCCTCCTGCACCAGCTGCGCCGTCTTCCCGAAATACGTATTGCCGCCAGTGGCATAGACCAGGGCACCAATTTCTCCGCGCCGGATGATTGAACCAGAAAAGACGGCGTCACCCGCCTTGCGCGAGATCGGCATGGATTCCCCGGTCAACGCGGATTGATCCACTGACACCTCATCACCCTCCAGCAAACGCGCGTCGGCCGGCACGACGTCACCCAAGCGCAGGCGAATGACATCGCCCGGTACCAGATCGCGGGCTGGCGGGTTGACCCACTTGCCATCGCGGATCACGCGAGCCTTGATCGCCAGCTTGGCCTTCAACGCCGCTATTTCGTTGCCTGCTTGACGCTCCTCCCAAAAGGCGACCACCGCGTTGGTCACGAGCAACAGGAGAATTATGAAGAAATCCGGCCAGTGGTGGACCACGCCTGATAAGATCACCGCTATTTCAATCATCCATGGGATTGGTCCCCAGAAATACGAGAGGAATTTCAGCAGGAGGTTGGTCTTCTTCTCGATGAGCTCATTCGGCCCATATTGCGCGAGGCGCTTCTTGGCCTCTGCATCCGTCAGGCCATCCGGTGTAGATCCCAGCTTCCTCTCAACCTCGGCCATCGTTATGGTTTTCAGGTCATTGCGCTGATCGGCTTTGGCATCGGTCTTCGAACCGGTTTTCTGATCGGATGTCACATCAGGCTTTCCCCCCTTGCTTGATGCGCCTTTCGCTACTGGCTTGGATGCGCTCACGTTTGGCATCGTGTTGTCCTTGGCATCATCATGACCCTCGGTCTTGGCTCCGGAGGCGCCAGGCTTTCCCTCGGCGGATGCGCTCGGCTTGGCATCTGGAGTCTTGGGTTGGTTGGGATTGGGATTCATAATTGGATTATTTTGCTATTGCCATGCATTGGCTTCGGTTGGCTGCGAGACCTCGGCTGCCTGGTAGCAATTGTCCTGTTCAAGAGGTGGAATAAGCGATTGTGGCCATTTCGAACTACCTTCAATATGCGACCCGCTCATCCCGGCATGGATATCTGCTATGAACTGGTCGGCATCCAGGCCTGCACCCCCGAGCGGAGCTGCATCTCCATCCTGCGGACTGGGAAATGCGGCAGCGATGTCTGGTTCGACGCTGCCGCCATAGTGGATGGGAGGTGTTTGAGCCGACTTCTCCCCGAACATCCGGCTGCAGCGGTGACGGATGACGGCACGCATCTCCTGAACCTGCTGCGATGAGGCGTGATGACCGGTGCTGCCAATTGCCCAGACCGGTTCGCATTCGACGGAATGGCGAGGCAGGGTATCCGCCGAGACTCCCGCTATGCATCCAGCCGAAGGACAAACGTCGTCCAGATCGAAAACTGCTCGCCATTTCGCGAGTCTCGCACCCATTTGCGCATATTCAGACAACCGGTCACGTAAACCGTGCAGCCCTTCGGCGATCGTCTCCCCTGGATGCCCAGCCATGTGCCTTGCTCCGGTATCCACCTTGATGCCCGGGATCCCGTCCTTACTCAGCTGCGAGAGGAAAGGAGTGCCAGAGCATGCCTTCTGGCGTATGGCCTCATCATGGAGAATCACGCCGCCGATGCCGTCACCCAGGTTAGCTGTCGCGATGATCATCTCGCGATAAGAACGGCGTGCATCTTCAGTCTGCGGAATGCCAAATGCCATGAATCGATAGTCGCTTGTCTGGTTGCTCTCATCGATCGCCAGGAGACCCTTGTGATCGGCAATCAAGCCCTGTACGGTGTCTTCGAGAGCATGTGCATTCATGGCTGTGCGCCCCACCTCCAGTTGCGGATCTCCGGAAGATCCTGCCCGTGCTTGTCGATATAGCGCTTGTGCTCGGTCAGCTTGTCTTGCATCTGCTGCTTCAGATAGGACCCCTTGGAGCCCAGGTGCGGCAGCCTATCGATGACGTCGAGCACAAGATGGAAGCGGTCCAGATCGTTCTGCACCCGCATGTCGAAGGCCGTGGTGATGCTGCCCTCCTCCTTGTAGCCGCGGACATGGAGGTTGCGATTCGTCCGGCGATAGGTCAGCCGGTGGACCAGCCAGGGATACCCATGGAAGCCGAACACGATGTGCTTGTCGGTGGTGAAGAGCGAATCGTAGTCCGATTCGCTCAATCCATGCGGATGCTCGCTGGCAGACTGCAGCTTCATCAGGTCGACGACATTGATCACGCGGATCTTGAGATCGGGGAGATGCTGGCGCAGGATCGATGTGGCGGCAAGTATCTCAAGCGTTGGCGTGTCACCGCAGCAGGCCATCACAACGTCAGGTTCAAAACCTTGATCGTTGCTGGCCCATTGCCAAATTCCGATGCCCTGCGTGCAGTGCAACAGAGCAGCGTCCATCGACAGCCATTGCGGCAGGGCGTGCTTACCGGCCACCACGACATTGACATAATGGCGGCTGCGCAGGCAGTGGTCGATTACCGAGAGCAGGCAGTTCGCGTCCGGAGGCAGGTAGACGCGGACGATATCGGCCTTCTTGTTGATGACGTGGTCGATGAAGCCGGGATCCTGGTGCGTGAAGCCGTTGTGATCCTGCTGCCAGACATGCGAGGCGAGCAGATAGTTCAGCGAGGCGATCTTGCGCCGCCAAGGCAGCTCGAGGGTGACCTTTAGCCACTTGGCGTGCTGGCTGAACATCGAATCGACGATGCGGATGAAGGCCTCATAGCTGTTGAAGAGCCCGTGCCGTCCAGTGAGCAGGTATCCTTCCAGCCAACCTTCGCATTGGTGCTCGCTCAGCATCGAGTCGAGCACCCGACCTGCCGGCGCGAGGAATTCATCGTTCCTCACCTCACGAGCATCCCACTGGCGGTCGGTGATCTCGAAGACCGCGCCCAGGAGGTTCGAGAGCGTCTCGTCTGGTCCGAAGATGCGGAAATTGCTCTGGTTCAGCCTTGTCACATCGCGCAGGAATTTTCCCAGCACCATGGTGTCCTGCGCATCGACCTCGCCAGGAGAGGGAACGACCACCGCATTGTCATGGAAATCCGGCATGCGCAGATCGCGCAGCAGGATGCCGCCATTGGCGTTTGGATTGGCGCCCATCCGGCGATTGCCCTTCGGTGCCAGCTCGGCCAGTTCCGGATTGAGCCGGCCATTCCCATCGAACAGCTCTTCAGCCCGGTAGCTTTTCATCCATAGCTCGAGCTGTCTGACATGATCGGGATGATCTCCATCGACGAGAAGCGGGACCTGGTGCGCCCGGAATGTCCCCTCCACCTTCAAGCCATCTACCTGCTTCGGCCCAGTCCATCCCTTGGGCGACCGGAGGACGATCATCGGCCAGCGGGGGCGGGTGGTATCCTTCCTCTCCCGCGCATTCGCCTGGATCCTCCGGATGTCCCCGATCGCCATCTCCAGGGCGGAGGCCATCAGCTCATGCATGGTGTCCGGATTGTCGCCTTCGACCAGGTACGGCGTCCAGCCGCAGCCGCGGAAGAACTGATCCAGCTCATCCCCTTCGATGCGCGCGAGGATCGTCGGGTTCGAGATCTTGAAGCCGTTGAGATGCAGGATCGGCAGGACGGCGCCGTCGGTGATCGGATCGAGGAACTTGTTGGACTGCCAAGCGGTCGCCAGCGGCCCGGTCTCCGCCTCGCCATCGCCGACCACGCAGGCGACGATGAGCGAGGGATTGTCGAAGGCCGCCCCGAATGCATGCGACAGCGAATAGCCCAGCTCGCCGCCTTCGTGGATCGAACCTGGCGTCGTCGGCGCGACGTGGCTGGATATCCCGCCGGGAAATGAGAACTGCATGAAGAGCTTCTTCAAGCCGGCCTCATCCTGCGTGACATTCGGATAGACCTCGCTCCAGGTGCCTTCGAGATACACGTTCCCGACGATTGCCGGACCACCGTGGCCGGGACCCGCTATGTAGATCATGTCCAGATCGAATTTCACGATGACCCGGTTTAAATGCACGTAGATGAAGTTCTGTCCCGGGGTCGTACCCCAATGGCCAACCACGAGCGGCTTCACGTCGGAGAGCGTGAGTGGACGCTTCAGCAGGGGGTTGTCGTATAGGTATATCTGACCGACCGACAGGTAGTTGGCGGCGCGCCAGTAGGAGTCCATCTTGCGAAGCAGATCGGGAGTGAGGGTCTTGGTCTTCACATCGTTCATAGATCACTGTCTCGCTTTGTATGGCCTCGTGGCATTGCTGGAGCACCCTTGGGCCGTCAGCTGCCGGCCGGGAAGAGTCCCGTAGGATTGACTCTCCCATGGTCGGCACGTGGTCGGGGAGTAATGTCCAAAACTGCGCTTGCCATCTCTATGGGGTATATGCCCCATGGCGAGCGCATCTCCTCGCCATCCAGGTGACCGTGGATGGCATCGTCCCATGATGGTGTGCGGGACGAATGGTCGAGGCAGGTTGGGAGCGGAGGCCGGAGGGTCACGTGGTTCCGTCGTCTGGCCTTTTGCTCATGCGTGAGTATCCAATGGGCAGGTTCAGGTCGCCGCGCTTCGATCTGGGGTCGTTGGCAGATAATGGCACCGTGATGGGTCAGATCGCTGGTGATCTACAAGCATTGCGGATGCGGACTTCAAGCGCATGCCGCTCGAGAATCTCATCGGCAATGCGTCGAAGAACTCTGCTGAGGCCCACCAGCCCCGCATCGGGACCGGGCGCACGCTGATCGGCGGTGCGACGGCGTTCTTCGCCCGGGACAATGGCGCCCGCTTCGACATGGACTCTGCCGGCCAGCTGTTCACCCTCTTCCAGCGGCTGCGCGCGGCGCATGGATTCGAAGGCCATGGCATCGGTCTCGCCACGCTCCAACGAATCATCGCCCGCCGCGGCGGACGGGTATGGGCAGAGGCCAAGGTCGACCACGCCGCTGCCTTCTGGTTCACCCTGGCAATGACTGCCGGCAACGAGGGCCGTCCGTCGACGCCACCGTTCCCTGCGCATGCATCGGGCATAGGCACTGGAGACGTGGCCCTGCCGGACTACAGTGCGCATGCACCGCAAGAACCAGGAGGGATGGCGATGACCATCATGCGCTTCGAGGGCCTGACCCTGACGGTCGAGGATGTCGGACGGTCGGTCAGCTTCTATGCCGGCAAGCTCGGCCTGCAGCTGGAGGTGGATGCCGCTCCCGCATTCGCCCTGATCCGCATCGCCGGTGGCGGCACCATCGGCCTGCTGTCCCTCGCCGAGGCCGCGAAGGAAGGCGCCATTGCGATGAGCGCGGGCCAGAAGATGGGCATCCACGTCGAATTCAGCACCGCTGATCTGGACGGCCTCTTCGAGATCCTGAAGGCGAAGGGGGTCTCCTTCCACCAGCCTCCGCACGATGAGCCATGGGAGCGCTCGATGACCGCCCTTGATCCCGACGGCTATGCGGTCGAGTTCGCCCAAGGCCGACGCGGGAAGAACAAGACCGGCACCTGAAGGGGTGGTCAGGTGCTCGCGCACTGCGTTCAAGCACGATGCCGGGCCGCTCCCGGTCGCACCTCGGCCTCCGTACCGCTCGGCGTTGCGGGTGGACGCCATCCGTCCGCCCGCCGGCGTCAGCGCTGCCGATCATTCACCATGCGCACAGTGGTGCAGCGGCATGGGGACCTTGCCGATGTCAGTGATCACCGCATCGGTGAGCGCTCGACCGCTCAGTAGCGCCGTCGCATCGAGCTCGCGCCAGGCTGAGAGCGCTGCCGGATGCCCACTTCCGCCGGTGGCGAACTGCAGCACGCGCCGTGCGGGCACGAAGATCATGGCCTGGGCATTGAGATCGGTCAGGGACACCCCCCCAGGGCGCGGCGCATCCAATCGGCATCGACCATGAGCGCCTGGGCGGCCAGGCCGCTCAGGCAGCGCCCGCGAGCATCATCTGGGCCGCCGTTTGCGACATTCATCGGGCTGTTGGTGCAGAAGAACCAGCCAACCTTGGGATCGACGCGCTACATCGCGCCGGCGGACTGCCACAGGACGGCGGCGGTCTTCACGTCGGCGACGACGACGAAATTGCTGCTGGCCACAGGAGAGGAGCCGAACAGGGCCGCCGCCTGCTCGCAGGTCGCGGCATCTTCGATGCATGCTGCGCACGCGGTAGCAGAGCGGCGTCCCTGCAAGCGGGGCGGCGGCATCGCCGTGCCGGTTGAGCAGGACGCAGGCGCAGACGCCGGCATCGTTCATGCCGCTGACCACTCCGGTGAATCCGGGCCAGCCGATCGACAGCACCGCGTGCTTGCCGACTGCGCGCAGGATGCCCACCATGGTGCCATCACCCCAAAGCGTGGTGGCGGTGAAATCGAGATTGCGGGCAAGCATCGCCGGGCGTCCCTGCCCCTCATCACCCAGGCGGACGACTGCCGAGCACATGGCATCGACCACCAGATAGGCGCGCCGCAGTACGATTGGACTGACCCCGGCCGCGGTGGCCAGGGCATCCAGCTCGCGCGCATAGGCCGGCAGAATGCCGAAGGCGAGCTGGTCCGGATGGGTGGCGGCGTGGGCGATGAGGGGTTGGATGCCGGCGAGCATCCTGCTGATCTGATGGGGAGCAGGTGACCGATCCCCTCGCCAATGGCCGCGGGCTCAGCAGCGAAAGCGCCTAGTCTCAGTCCCTGCTGAACCACCACCCGACCCTCCAGCCAGATGGCCTGATCGCCTGATCGCCTGATCGCCTGACGCATCACCGGCGTCCGTGCTTCCGCTGCACCAGCTCCACGCCATCCATAGGGCGATCAGCGTTCGGATGGATAAGCGGGCCGAGACTATGCACATTTATTATCATATGTTACCTTATACTCAGCCACTGCCTGCCGCGCATCAGGGCCGCGGCCCGTCTTCCATGCCCACGATGGTGGCATCCCCCGTGAACCGACGCATAACCCTGGTCCGGTAACCCAGGATGTCGTCGCCCTGCTGGACCGCACCCGCTGGCGGGCTAGGGTGATGGGCGTGGAAGCAGCCATGGGACCACCTGATGACGGGCTGAGAGGCTGGCTGCTCTACGATGGCAGCTGCGGCATGTGCGCACGCGTCGTACCCTGGTGGTCGCCGACCCTGCACCGCATCGGCCTGGGCAACGCCCCACTCCAGGCGCCCTGGGTCGCCGCACGGATGTCGCTACGCGTCGACGAGCTCCTCGAGGATGTGACCATTCTGCTGGCCGATGGCGCCATCATCCGTGGCGCCCATGCCTATCGCTGGATACTACGCCGCTGCTGGTGGGGCTTCCCGCTCTGGCTGGTGGTGGTCATCCCTCCCGGACGCTGGGCCTTCGATCTCGGCTACCGCTGCATCGCCCGACACCGTCATCGGGTCTCGCAGATCTGCCACCTGCATCCCCCGGATCCCCGTTCGCTTCAGTCGACCAGCTGCCATGGCGTTCCGGCGCCGACCGCCTCGCCATCGGCGCCCGGGGATGGACCCCCAAGCGACATCGGTGGTTGACCACCTGAATCCAGCGGGCAGGCCCTGAGCCCTCTGGGCGACGGCGCCAGCACCCTGCCTTGGAACAGCTGCTGACGTGCTTAGGTTTTCCACCCATGGCTGCCAACCCTGTTCCGCCGCTGATCGACGCCTGGGGCCAGGGCCCGTGTCGGTGCCGCCTGCTCGGCTGGCGCGCCATCACCGATTGCCCTCCACCCTCAGGTCGCATCCGCGCACTCCACCATCCTCGGGCGTGCTCCTGCGCGCGCGGCTGCCTGAGCCCGATGGCGTGGCCGCTCCAGCGGATCGGCTGACGCCATGCCTGACCCCGCATCTGCGCATGATCCGCATCCCGCTGTCGCGCCATCGTCCTACCCTGTGACCATCCGCCGCCTGGCCTGGCTGCATGCGGTCAATGATTTCACCATCGATTTCATCTCCCCGCTCCTGCCTGCCGCAGTCCCAGCCGCCTGGCTCGGACTGATGGAAGGTGCAGCTGATGCGGTAGCCCAGGTGCTCAAGCTGGTCACTGGACGGGCGAGCGATGCTACCGGGCGTCGAGCGGCATGGGTGCGCGCGGGATACAGCGTCAATGCCGTCGCACGCCCATTGGCCGCCATCGGCCTGCTGGCCGCGTGGCCAGCATGGGTCGTCGGCTGCCGGATCGCCGACAGAATGGGCAAGGGCATCCGCGGCTCTGCGAGCGATGCCCTGGTCGCGGATTGGGTCGATGCCGGAGGGCGCGCGCGCGCCTATGCCTACATGCGCACCATGGACCACCTGGGCGCAACCGCCGGGGCCCTGTGTGCCGCCCTGGTCTCCTGGCTGCTCACCCTCGACTTCTCGCATCCGAGCCGCCTGGCAGGAGTGGTGTCCGCGCTCGCCCTGCCCATGCTACCCATGCTCTGGTGGTGCCGCGGACTGAGCGATCAGCACGCGACCCTGCCACGCGCGCAACCGCCCGGCGGCTGGTGGCCCCGTAGTCCGGGACTGGCCCTCCCCCTGGTCGCCATCGGCCTGGCCAGCCTGGGAGCCAAGCTCTCGCCGCTGCTGATCCTGGTCCATGTCGCCGGCCTGCCGCTGACGCCGGGCCAGGCAGCCGCAGGCCACGGGTGGCCGCTCTGGCTGGTCTGCCTGGCCTGGGGTGCACTGGCCCTGGTGCAGGCCGGTGCGGCGAACCTGGCCGGGGCTCTGACCCAGCGCCTGGGACCGCGCCGCTTCCTGCTCCTCGGCTGGTGCGCGACCGCGACCCTCTTCGCTGCGCTTTCCTGGGCGCATGGCCCCTGGCTCATCGCGGCGGGTGCGGTGTGGGGCATGATCGCCGGGGTGTGCGACGGCGCCGAGAAGACCTGGATCGCGGATCTGGCGCCCAAGGCTGAGCGCGCTCTGGCCTTCGGCGCGCTCGGCGTGGTCAATGCCCTGGCCATGGTGGTCGGCAGCGGCATGGTGGGCTTTGGCCTGCTTGCCTTCGGTCCGCTCATCTTCTGCCTGCCGGCTGGCGGACTGGCACTTGCCCTCGCCCTGGCCGTCAGCATCCGACCAGCGCACCTCCCTGCCGCCCCCACTGCCCGATGACCAGCGCTTCGCATCAGCGACGGCCGCCGCGGTGCCACTCCCGCATGCGCATGGACGCTCGCGCGCCACCTCTCCACCCTGCCCCGCATCCCGCCCCCTGCCGATGGAGCTGCCCATGACCCACCCCGCCCAAGCAGCTGCCACCGGAGCGCAGGCACCGGCATCCACCGCAACCAGAGCCCGCAAGCAGGGGAGCGGCCATCCGCGCAGCTATTGGATTCCCGCCGGCCATAGCCCGGACATCTTGCCGCTGCGCGTCACCGAGATCGGGGAATCGTGGTGGCCGAGGGGCGAATCCTGCCAGCGCATCTGCTCAGCGATCATGGCCATCGAGCTGGTGGGCCGGGGGTCCATCCAGCTGGAGCAGGATGGCAGGATGGCCGAGATCGGCGGCGGCCAGGCATTCATCCTCAAGCGCGGAGCGCAGCATGCCTATAGCGCCACCGCTGGCATCGTGCGCAAATCCTACATCGGGCTGTCCGGGGCCCTCGCCGAGGAGGTCCTCGCCCAGCTGCCTGATCAGGTGCTGCTGCGGGATGCGCATGCGGTGATGCGCATCTTCCGCCGCTTGAGGACCATCATGTCCCGTCCGCGAGCGGATGGCCACGTGCAGGCATCCTGCCTGCTCTACCAGCTGCTCATCGAACTGCTGATGTCCAGTCGCGAGGAACGCGGCGAGGCCATCCTCCATCCTGCCATCGTCCGCGTCCTGCCGGTGCTCGAAGGACGGAATGGACGCACGCATTCCATCGCCCACCTTGCGCGCATCGCCGGGGTGAGCCCCGCGCATCTGAACCGCCTGTTCCGCGCCAGCCTGAAGACCACGCCGCAGCAGTACGGCCTGCGCTTCTGCATGCGCCGCGCGCAGGAGCAGCTGCTCAACTCTCGCCGCTCGTGCCGGGAGATCGCCCTTGACCTCGGTTTCACCCCGCTCTATTTCAGCGCCGCGTTCCGGCGCCTTGTCGGCGTGTCGCCGAAGACCTTCCGCAACGAGCATCGGTGATCCATGTGCCTAGGTGACATATCGATATCATTTTCTCGTGATTGGCGCTGACGGGGGCGGTTGCATGATGAGGCCCCTGGAAGGCCGTCCGCATGCCGAAAGTCCGCTTGCTGCTCGCCATCGTGGCACTGTTCCACGCCTGCGCCCTGCACCTCGCCGCGGCCGAAGCGGTGTGGATCTCGGCCCTCGATCTGGGCAAGGCCGAACAGGGCTGGGGAGCACCTGGCATCGATCATTCGGTCGAAGGCAGGAACCTGCGCATCGCCGGCACGCGCTACGAGAGGGGCTACGGTACGCATGCCCCTGCCGAATTGGACATCGCACTCAGGCTCGGCAGCGTGCGCTTCATCGCCCAGGTCGGGATCGATGACGAGGATGGCGCGATCGGCGGCAAGGGCAGCGTCGAATTCTCCGTGGCCGGTGACGGCCGCACACTCTGGCAGAGCGGCATCATGCGCGGCAATCAACCGGCCAAGACCATCGACATCGATGTCTCTGGGGTGTCGCTGCTGGTGCTAGCGGTGAGCGATGGCGGCGATGGCAACGGCTGCGACCATGCCGACTGGGCCAATGCCCACCTCATAGTCCAGGGCCAGCAGCCCGAAGCCACGGCCATCGAGCCGCATCAGCACTGGTCGCTGGGCGAGGGCATGACCACCATCTGGAAGGTGGCCGATGATCCCCATCCGGAACACGGCGACATCCTCGAGCAGGGTGGCAAGCGGGCGGGACAGGTGATCTCCTACGACATCACCGCCCAGCGCACCTGCACCATCACGCGCAGCGTCATCTGGCCCTGTCTGCGCATAATCCCGAACAATACCCATGGCAGCCTCATCCACAGATATGGCGCCGAGGCCGAACCCGCGATCACCATCGATGGGAAGGAGCTGGGGCCGCTGCGCATCTCGTCGATCATCCTGGATGGCACCCTCTGCCTGCATGCCATCATGGCCGATGGCATCGACATCATCCGCCGCACCTTCCCGTCCACCGACCAGCGCGCCGTCTTCGACCGCTGGACGATCCGCAATGCACGTGCGACCCCGGTTTCAGTCGCCGCGACCTGCCCATCCCTGCGGGATGAGGTCCGTGGTCCGTTTGGCGTGAATGTCATGCAGGTCAGCGGCGACGCGCTGCCATCGACGCAGCTGGCACCAGGAGGCGAAGCGTCGCTGACCGTCACCTTCGCCGCCCGGCTCGCCAGCGATGCCCAGGAGACCTACGACCCGTCCGTCGAGGAGGCGAAGCGGCACGCCCTGGTGGCGTCGCTCGCGCAGGAGCTGCGCCTGGATACCCCCGATGCGCTGCTCGATCGCACCTTCGCCATGGCCAAGATCCGCGTCGCCGAGAGCATCAATGCCACCCGCGGCGGCCTGATGCTCGCACCCGGCGGGCTGTCCTACTACGCCGCGACCTGGTGCAATGACAACGTGGAATACGCTGGGCCGTTCTTCCCCTTCCTCGGCGATGACGGCGGCAACCAGGCGTCGCTCGACACCTACCGCAGCTATGTGGCCTTCATGAAAGCGGATTTCCACGCCATTCCCTCGTCGATCGTCGCTGAAGGCACCGCTACCTGGCACGGCGCCGGCGATCGTGGTGATGCCGCGATGTACGCCTATGGCTGCTCGCGCTTCTGCCTCGCGCGCGGCGATCTGGCGATCAGCACCGAGCTCTGGCCAGCCATCTCCTGGTGCCTCGAGTACTGCAAGCGCCAGACGCGGCCGGATGGCTCCATCTCCTCCGATACCGATGAGCTGGAAGGCCGCTTCCCCACCGGCAATGCGAACCTCTCGACCATCTGCCTGTATTACGGCGGGTTGCGCTCCGCCGCCGATCTCGCCCGCGCCATCGGCAAGCCCGCTGATGCCGCCAACTGCGACCAGCAGGCGGATGCGGTGGCGCAGTCGATCGAGCGCGCCTTCGGCGCCACCGTCCAGGGCTTCGAGACCTACCGCTATTTCGAGGGCAACGACATCCTACGTTCATGGATCTGCCTGCCCCTGTGCATGGGCCTGGATGCGCGGCGGGAGGCGACGGTGGCAGCGCTCTTCTCGTCGCATCTGTGGACCGACGATGGACTGGCGACCCAGGCCGGCGGGACCATCTTCTGGGACCGCTCGACCCTCTACGGCCTGCGCGGGGCGTTCCAAGCAGGCGCCACCGAGAAGGCGCTGCGCTTCCTGACCGCCTACAGCCAGCGACGGCTGCTGGGCGACCACGTGCCCTATCCGATCGAGACAGGGAAGCGCGGTAGCCAGCTCGCCTCCGAGAGCGCGCTGTATTGCCGCATCTTCGTCGAAGGCCTGTTCGGCATCAAGCCGACCGGGCTCAAGCGCTTCTCCTGCACCCCGCGGCTGCCCGACGGCTGGCCGCGGATGGCATTGCGCTCGGCGCGCGCCTTCGGCCAGGTGTGGGACCTCACGGTCGTCCGCCGCAACGCTCAGCTCGTGCTCACCCTGGCCGCCACCGGCCATGAGGCCATCGAGCGCGCCATAGCGCCAGGCGGGACCGCTGAGATCACCCTCCCCTGAGCCGTCGCCGCTCAGCGGGGCGGCACCAGGTACGCACGCCGGGTGGTGAAGTCGCCCAGCGCTTCGACGCCGGGGGCGGGATGTATCGGCCAGGACGCGCGGGCATCATCGCGATAGGGCCCGATCTGGTCGATGGGAATGGGCTTGAAGCCCAGGGTCAGGGCGGGTGAGGATGGCTTGAGGCGGAAATCGCGCCTGAGTGCATCGACGAAGAGCGGGTCGGCTGCGATTGAATGCTGATCGGCGAACGCCTGCCAGGCCTTCCAGGCCAGCGTCACCCCCTTGTCGGGAACCAGCGTCATCTGCACCCGCTCCTCGAGGGGCGACTCGGCATAGATGCAGTTGTAATCCCATTCATCCTGGGCGAAGTCTTCCTTGCGCACGCGGATCGCATAGAGCTGCTCGCAGTTATCGCCACCCCAGAGCTTGCCATGCTCGGCACGCTGCTCCTTCGTCCCCGCCAGGGTGTCGTAGACGATGTTGCGCACGAAGTGGACGCCGGTGACCGCTTCAGGATCGGTCTCGGCGATGCCTTTCAGTTCCGGATAGCGCTCGGCATAGGGCGAGCCGGGGATGAGGACCTTGTGCAGCTTGGCGTAGATCCCCGGCCATTCGCTCCATTTCGGGTCGAGCATGCCGACATTGATCGCCGGGCAGTCGACCAGGATGTTGTTCTCCCAGCGGTTATCCCGACCACCGTGGTTGTGCAGGGCGCAGACCGGGACGTCATAGAGGATGTTCCCGATCACCTCGCACCCCGTCGATGGGTCATCGAGGTAGATGCCCCAGGTGAAGTGCGGATAGCGGTATTCGACCTTGCCATCCTTCACCGGCGTCCATGAGTTCACCTTGCCGAAACCGCCGCAGTGGTGGAAGATGTTGTAGCGGATGGCATTCCCGCGCTGCGACCAGTCCCGCGAGCAAAAATAGAGGCCGCCCGTATCGCCCGATTCGAGATTGACGTGGTGGACGATATTGAACTCGACGACATTGTCGTTGCCGCTGAGGGTCATGCCTGCATGCGGGAGATCGTGGATCAGGTTATGGCTGAGCCGGTTGCCGACACCGGTGACGCTTGCGCCCGGCCGGTAGGTCCGCCACCAGGTGGCGCAGTGGTGGATGTAATTGTTGTCCGCGCTGTTGCCCCCTGCGGTCAGGGTCGCCGGATCGCCACCGCTGATGGAGATCCCGCCTTCACCGCAGGCATAGACATCATTCCCCTGCACGCTGTCACCATGCCCGCCGCTGACGACGACGCCGGTGCCAGCGCAATTGCGCACCTCGCAGCCGACCAGCGCACACTCCCTGGAATCGCTGATACGGACCGCATCGCCATCGCAGATCTCCAAGGTGAATCCCTGGATCCTCGCATACGAGGCCTTGGCCATGGAGATCAGGGTGGTCAGCCGGGCGACCATGGCATCGCCGCTGCCGAGGGGAGACTCCGGCCACAGGTAGACCGTTCGGGTGCGCGGATCAGCGCACCATTCCCCCGGGCTGTCGAGATCCTCCATCATGCCATAGACCGCATAGCGGTCGCCGACGCGCAGCGGGCACCAGGTCGCCTTCGCCAGCTGGATGGTGCGCGTATCGGTCGACACGCCGGCGATCGGGATGATGCCGAAGGCCCAATCGTAGCCGGAGAAGATCGCGACCTGGCCATCCTCCGGATGCGCCCAGGCGTGGTGCTCGTCGCTGCCAAAATGGAAGCTGGTGGACTGCTGATCGCCATCGACCGCCGCGACATAGGCCCAGTCGCCGCCATGAGGGTCATGCACATCCACATGAGGATAGCGCGCCAGGGCCTGCCTCGCCCCGCGGACGAAGACCTGCTTGGCATGCAGCGCCGCAAGGCCAACTGCAGCGAGGTCGAACTGCACGATGGACCCGCGATAGGGCTTCGCCACGCCGAGGGAACGCCCACCGCGGATCACGCTGTGTCCTGCACCAGCCCCGCGATAGATGGTCGGCGACCCGGCCATTCCCGAATCCTGCTCGCCGATCGCCAAGGTGTCGTTGAGATCATAGGTGCCGGCAGCGACCTGGACCACGATGCCCTTGCGGGCGAACTGGCGAGCGGCACGCTGCGCCCGCTCGATCGTCGCGAAGGGGCCATCGCCATCGCCGGGATGCTCACGGCTGCCGCTCCAGGCATCATTGCCATCCAGGGCGACGAAGACGTCGGCCGGGCGCTCGGCCGATCCCGCAGCGATGCCCGCCGCCAGCGCCATGATGGCGGCCAGCCTGCCTATGCTGCCATCGACCACACCCATCTGCCCCCCTTGCCCCTGCTGCGGTCCTGGAGGCGACGTCATCATGGGGGTACCACGTGCCTGCTGCGGCGTTGAGATCGTTCATGCCCGACTGCAACCGTCAGGCGCTGCCCATGCGCCCCGCCGACCGGCGCGCCCCCCGGCGCTGGCGCGCGATGTCCATTTCCGCCATGCGCTCCAGCGACCTGGACATGGCCCGGCATCCGGCGGACGGCAGTCCCGAGCGCGCAGCCGAACCGTAGACCCGCTCACCCGACGCATGTTCCCCGCCGATCCTGGTAGGACAGGAGCATCTGCACCGGCGGGACGGACTCGCCACCGGTCGAGATCAGTACCAGCGAGGCGCGCCTGTCGGTGGAGGCGACGGCGGCCCGCACGGCCGCGCGACCAAGCCCGCTGCCTCAGCAGTCCCGGATGCGCATCAGAGCGCCCTGCCGGACCTCCACTCGCCTGCGCCGGACATGATTGTCCTTGTTGTTGATCAGGGTGAATTCGACATCCAACCCGTCCTCATCAAGGCGCACCTCCTCGGCTGCGATGGCCTGCCACTCCTCGGGGGGGATACCCAGAGAGTAGAGTTCACGCATCAGTAGATCAAAGTGGAGCGGGAATTGCTCACGTGGATGAACAGCCCGACTGAGAGGGTTGACCTCATGACCGGCTTGGGCTGACGCATCCCCCGCCTTGGCAGCAGGGGAGCGCATCACTGGCTCAACCGATCGTCGTTGTAGTCGCATGACGGCTCCTTCATGCTCAGGGGTATGGCGCTCCTCTACCGGCTCATGTGAGCCGACGCTCCTGACGACTGATCGATGGCCGTCGTCCGGATCTCCGGGCACTCATCCGGCGGCAGCAACATGCGGACGGCAACCACCTGCTGCCGGCGAGACGGCGTTGTGGGGTCGGCCAGGACAGCTGTCCGGCCGATCACCGGGGAGTGTCGCACTGGCCCAGGGAGTGCCCTCGTGGACCTGGCAGGCAAGCACCGCAACCCCGATGATGGCATCGTGGGGGATTCGCGCATCCGCAGGCAGCTGGCTCTGGCCGGTGGACTGCGGCGGGCGACCGCCGGATGCGGAACGGCACGGGGTGCCGAAAACGGTCAGGAGACCGATTCGCGTGATGCTCGCCTGGGACCAGCAGCGCCGGGGCTGGAGCAGGGAATAGCACTTCCGCGGCCAAATAGACTGCGCGCGCTATCGAGGACTTGCGACTTCTTCCACCGTACAGTTTCGGAATAATCCACTGATTTCCAATCCTTTCATGCGCCCATCGGACGACCTGGTGCCACACCATCGCCATGAGGCATCCCCCTCCGGGGGCCGGACTCTCCGACTGTCCCGTCGCTGCTCCCCAGCTTCGACGCGGATCGCCACGCAGCCGGGCAGCCTGGGTGCGGCGCTGTGCACACCATCCAGTCAGCCGCCCGGCATGCAGGGCCAGGACGGCAGCAACCCCATCCCGTTGTGCACCGGCAGCCGGGAATATCATCAGCACATGCTCGGCATCCGGAATCGGCGATGCAGGCCCGGAGGCTAGGCAATGACACATCGCACCATGGTCGTCGGGTCGCTGACGGTGCAGATCCATGACAGCCCTGCCGATCTCGCCCGCGACGCCGCCAGGACGGCGCATGAGGCACTGACCCAGGCGATCAGGGAACGCGGGACGGCATCGGCGATCCTCGCCACCGGTAATTCGCAGATCGCATTCCTCGGCGAACTGACCGCGCTCGATGGACTGGATTGGAGCCGCGTGACGCTGTTCCACATGGATGAATACCTCGGCCTTCCCAACCACCACCCGGCAAGCTTCCGACGCTACATGCAGGAGCGTATCGTCGAAAGGGTACGGCCCGCGGCTTTCCATTTCCTCGTCGGGGATGCTGACCAGCCCATCGCCGAATGCCTGCGCTACCAGAATGCGCTGCAGCGCCAGAGCATCGACCTCTGCTGCCTCGGTATCGGCGAAAACGGCCATCTCGCCTTCAACGACCCGCCGGTCGCCAGCTTCGATGAGGAGGCGCTGGTGAAGATCGTCAAGCTCGACGAGGCCTGCAGAATGCAGCAGGTGGGGGAGGGCCATTTCCCAAGCATCGAGGACACCCCGCAATACGCCCTGACCCTGACCATCCCGGCTCTCCGCCGCGCCCGGCGCATGCTGGCCATCGTCCCGGAGCAGCGCAAGGCGACTGCGGTGGCTGCCGCGCTGCAGGGGCCGGTGTCCACCAACTGCCCCGCCTCCATCCTGCGGCAGCAATCCCGCTGCACGCTCTACCTCGACCGCCATTCGGCCAGCAGCCTCGAGCTCTCCGAGATCGGGGGCTAGCGCGGAGGCTGAGGGTCGACCGGACGAGCGAGGCGCTGTTCCGGCGGCCTGAGGCTGGCGCTCCTGGCTGGGAGGCTGACGGCGTGCACAGCGCTGCTGGAGTATGGTCAGCGCATCAGGACCCCATAGGCTGCCGCCATGTCAGACGCCGTCATCTGCTGGGGCAACGACTTCCAGCCGCATCCCGACTTCAACGTCCCTGGCCTGATCGAATACGATAGCCGCACCGCGGGGCACGCCGAGATCTGCATCGGCTTTCCCTCTGCCGCTCAGCTCGCCAGCATGCCCCGCCTGCGCTGGCTGCAGCTCATGAGCGCCGGAGCCGAGCGCTGGTTGCACATCCCGCCAGCAATCCTCCTCACCTCCGCCAACTCGGTATTCGCCGAACCGGCCGCAGAACATGCACTCGCCCTCCTGCTGGCTCTGGGCCGCGATCTGCCCAACCAGGTCCGCCATGGCGTCGCCCATCGCTGGATCAAGAGCACGCAATGCCGCGATGTGTCCCACGCGCAGGTGGCGCTGCTCGGTCTCGGGAGCATCGGCCAGGCCATCGCTGCGCGGCTCGCCGCCTTCAGCGCCACGGTTGCCGGCTTCAGGCGCACCGCGCAGGGCGCTGTGCCTCCCGGCGTGCACAGCGTGCACGCCTTCGCCGAGCTCGGCCATATGATCGCCACCATGGATGCCGTGGTGCTGGCGCTGCCCGCCACCCCGGCCACCGAGAAGATCCTCTCGCGCTCTCTGCTGGAGGGACTCAAGCCCGGGGCGCTGGTAGTGAATGTGGGACGCGGTTCCACCATCGACCAGGAAGCCCTGATCGATGGACTTGCCAGCGGACGCATCGGCGGTGCCGGTCTCGACGTCACCGTGCCGGAGCCGCTGCCTCCCGAGCATCCGCTCTGGTCATGCGCGAACGTCCTGATCTCCGGCCATTCGGTGAATGCCAGCTCCGGGAAGCCCAGGCGGTGGAGCGAATTGGTCATTACCCAGCTCGCACGCTGGCGTGGTGGAGAGCCGCTGCTCTACCAGGTCGACCGCACGCTCGGCTACTAGCGTTCTCACGTTCGAAGCGCGAAACCGCCAGTCGCCAGCCGCCTCCATGGACGAGTATCCGGCGCCTGCACTGCGACCCCTGAACGCACGCCCTGTCAAACAGCGCGCTATTTCGGCTTGCGGCGATAGCCAACCGCGCTCTCCTCGACCCCCTCCGCCGACCACTTCGTGAAAGACCTTCCCATGGCCACTGCGACACCTGCAATCGCCCTCATCACCGGTGCCAACAAGGGTATCGGCCTGGAGACCGCCCGGCAGCTAGGCCGCATCGGCATCACTGTCCTGATCGGCAGCCGCGACCTCGTACGGGGAACCTCGGCGGTCAGGGAGCTGGCCAAGGACGGCATCCAGGCCAAGGCCATCCAGCTGGAGGTCACCGACGCGGCGTCCATCCGCTCGGCGGCCGACCAGGTGAACAGCGAGCATGGTCGCCTCGACATCCTGATCAACAATGCCGGGATACTCGACTATGCGGCCGAGACCGGGCCGCAGACCACCACCATCGCGACCTTCCGGAGGGTCTTCGAAACCAACTTCTTCGGACTGGTGGCAGTGACCCAGGCCTTCCTGCCGCTGCTGAAGCGCTCACCCGCAGGCCGCATCGTCAACCTGAGCAGCATCCTCGGCTCCATCGCCGAGCATGCCGATGGCAATTCGCCGATCCACCATGCGCATCTGATCGCCTACGACAGCTCGAAGGCGGCGGTGAACATGTACACCGTCGAACTGGCCTTGGCCCTCGCCGGCACGGCGATCAAGGTCAACGCCGCCCATCCGGGTTGGGTGAAGACCGATCTCGGTGGCGAGCAGGCCCCGTTGGCGGTCGCCGATGGCGCCAAGACCACGGTCGCCCTCGCCCTGCTCGGTCCGGACGGCCCCAATGGAGGGTACTTCCACCAGGGCGTGCATATGCGCTGGTGATCCCAGGGCGTTCCGGCACTCCTGGCAGCGCGTCCACATCCGCAGGTCGGCTCCCGGGCCTGCCGCTTTGAGGTCCATCCGGCCATGCGCATAGCGATCTACTCCGATGTCATCTGTCCCTGGTGCTGGATCGGCAAACGCCGCCTCGAGCTGGCGCTCCGCGCGCTGCCGGAGATCAGCGCCGAGATCGCCTGGCAGCCATTCCAGCTCAATCCCGCCATGCCGCCAGGAGGCATGGCGAGAGCGGACTATCGGCGGCGGAAATTCGGCAGCGACGGTTATGCCAAGGCCCTCGATGCGCGCGTGACCGCGGTCGCCCGCGAGCTCGGGCTGGCGATGGAGCTCGCTGCCCAGCCGCGCACCCCGAACACCGCCCTGGCCCACCGGCTGATCTGGCTCGCAGGCCGGCGCGGCGTCCAGGATGGCGTGGTCGAAGCGCTGTTCTCGGCGTACTTCAGCGAGGGCCTCGACGTCGGCGATCGCGAGGCGCTGATCCAGCTTGCGGCCCGGCATGGCATCGCCATCGAGGAGTCGCGCAGCTTCTTCGCGGGTGTCGAGGGCCAGGCCGAGGTGGCCGCCGCAGAGCAGGGCATCAGACATTCCGGCATGGACGGCGTGCCGCTCTACCTCATCGATGGCCGGTCGCGGATAACCGGCGCCCAGCCGGTCGAGGCGTTCGTCGCCGCGCTCTCCAGCCACGCCAGCTCATCCGCCGAGGATGCCCGCGATCCCCTGGGCGGCTAGCGTGCGCGCGGAGGATCGTCGCCCGCCCCCTCCGCACGATTCACACTGGCGCCTGGCGCTGAGCACCCGTCCGGGAGCGCCTGGGCAGTCGCCGCAGGGCGCTTCGCCGCCGGCTCAGCAGCAGCTCTCGTCCGCAGCGTTTCGCCTTCCCTCATTCTCCCAGCGCCTGACAATGCCGGCAGCCGTGCATCACGGCGATCTTCCATCCGGGACCCCGCCATGCCCTCCATCCGCCTGCTCCTCCTCCTGCCGTTGCTGGCGCTGTGCACCCCCTCCTTCGGGGATGACAGCAAGGTCAATCAATGGGAATCTGCAATAGCCGCATTCGAGGCCGCGGATGCCAAGTCGTTCCCGGCTCCCGGCGGCAATGTCTTCATCGGCAGCTCGAGCATCGTGAAATGGGCATCCATCGTCCAGGACCTGGCTCCGGCAGCGATCATCAAACGCGGATTCGGCGGATCGATGCTCAGCGATAGCGACCACTTCGCCGATCGCATCATCATCCCCTACAAGCCCAAGAGGGTGTTCGTCTATGCTGGTGACAACGACCTCGCCGCCAAGCGCACGCCCGCGGCGGTGGCCGCATCATTCTCACATCTGGCCGAGACCGTGCATGCAGCGCTGCCGCAGACCCATATCTGGTTCATCACCATCAAGCCGAGCCCGTCACGCGCAGCGCTGCTCGAGGCGATGGTCAAGGCCAACGGCCTGGTAAACGACTTCGCCGGCACGCATCCGTATGTCTCCATCGTCGATGTCTTCACGCCGATGCTCAGCGACGGCAAGCCGCGGCCGGAGCTCTTCGGACCCGACAGGCTCCATATGAATCCCGACGGCTACAAGCTCTGGACCTCGCTGATCAAGCCGCTGCTCGCCGAATAGGCGGGCGACATGGTGGCTGGGCGGCATGTCGTCCACGGCCCCTAGCGGTCCGCCGCCAGCAGCGGCATCAGCGGCCGGCAGCCGCTTCCGGGATCAGGTGCAGGCTGGCCAGCCACGCGAGCGAGCGTTCCTGCCATGCCGTCCACATCGGCCCCTTGTAGCCGTTCAGCCCGTGCCCGCCGCTCGGCAGCTCAAGATAGTCGCTCGAGACGTGATGCGCCAGCAGAGCGGCGTGGAAATCACGGCTGTTGTCGGGCGGGACGACCTTGTCGTCGTTGGCATGGGCGAGGAAGGCCGGCGGGGTGTGCTCATCGATCTGGGTCTCGTTCGAGAACTTTCTGATCATCTCCGCTGTCGGGTTGGGTCCCAGCAGGTTGGTGCGGCTCCCGGCATGACCCTTGTCGCCCATGGTGATCACCGGATAGATCAGGATCATGAAGTCCGGCCGGCAGCCGAAACGGGCGATGGGGTCGGCGGCATTCGCGTCACCGGCATCGAAATGGGTGCCCGCAGTCGAGGCCAGGTGGCCACCCGCCGAGAAGCCGATGATGCCGATGCGACCGGGATCGATGCCCCAGGTCCTGGCATGCGCGCGCATCAGGCGGATCGCCCGCTGGGCGTCGAGCAGCGGCACCATCGCGCGACCCGCTGGCAGGCGGTACTCCAGCACCGCTCCGGTGATTCCGTGGCTGCCGAGCCAATCGGCGATGCCATGCCCCTCGGGCCCGGTCACCAGACCGCCGTATCCCCCGCCTGGGCAGATCACCATGGCGGCGCCGTTGGGCGTACCGGGATGGTGGATGGTCAGCTGGGCGGTGCTCGTCTCGCTGCGGCCATCACCGATCGGAGCGCCATCTGGCCACAGCGCCAGCTTGTCGGTGCTGGCGTCGCCGGCATGGCAGGGCGGCGCCACCAGCAGCGATGCCATGGCCAGGAGGGCGAGGCAGAGCTTGCGCATGGGCGGATCTCCGGAGGCCGAGGCTCGGCGGGGTGGGCTGATGGAGGTGGCCGCGCTGAGCAGCCGATCGTCGCCTGCGCGCCAGCTGCGCCCGGAGCGTGGCGATGCAGCACCCAGCCCGCCCGGCTGGCCCGCATGAGCGTCACTCCACGATGACATACATGGCATTGTCCGGGAGCTTCACCGTGAGCACCCCTCCGGCGCTGGTGCAGGGCACCTCATGGGCGGGGAATCCCGCGACATCGAGCAGGGTCGCCTTAGTCAAAACCGAGGTCCTGATCTGGATCGTCGCATCGGTCTTGACCACCTGCCAGGGTGTCGTCCCGACCTTGGCGATGATCTCCTTGTCGCCCTTTCGCTCGACCGACCAGCCGGTCGGACGCGAGATGGTGCCCACCTGGACGAGCACCTTCTTCGATTGCGGCAGGGGCTTGTCATCCATGGCGACGACCATGATGGTGGCATAGCGGTTGCCGGAGGTGATGGTCACCCCATCGAGGGTCTCGGTTCCGCCGGCGTCCTTGAGGAAGCCGCAGGCACCCTTGATCTTCGGCGCGTTGATGGTGCAGACCCCGACCCCGTAATCCATCAGGATCTCACCCGTATTGCTGGCGATGGTCTTCTTGTCGGCATGGATGAAGGGCTTGAGATCCTCCACCTTGGTCTTGGCGGGATCCCCGCCATAGACCACCTCGACCGGACCGACGAGGAAGGCGAGGGGATCGACGCCCTTGGCGACATCCTGCCTCTTGGAGGCATTGCGCTGCGCCTCACCACCCTCCTGGCGGTTCGGATCGAAGGTGGCATCCTCACCGATGAGCGGATATTCGCGCTCTTCCATGCTCTCAAGGGTGCGCTGCTCGATCACCACCGGCTTGCCCTGCTTGATGTATCCCAGGCGGAAGGCCAGGGCGGAGGCGGGGAAGGCGCCCTCTATCGCCGGGATCGAGCAGCTCCATTTGAACATCGGATGCTGGCCCTGGATGTTGAGCCACGGCATCGAGAACTTCTCGTCATACTCCGGCGAGGTCTGCGCGAACCAGAAGAAGCAGTCGACCCCGGTCAGGGATTGGTATGCCGCCATCAGGAACGGACCCTCGCTCTGGTACTGGTTGGGCTGCACCCAGGTCGATTCGGTGATCATGAACGGCTTGCCCTGCACCTGCTTGATGTTGGTTGGCATCGCCCGTACATTCTTCAGCGCCGTCTCATCGGCGATGACGTGCCCGGGATCGATGCGCCAGCCATTGTTGTCACCGTCGTGCTTGCCGGTGAAGTAGCGGTTGACCGCCATGACCTCATCCGGGGTGTTGGTCCAGCGCTCCAGGTCATTGAGCCGGACCGAATCGCTGGTCACCCAGTTGGCGCCGTTGATCAGCTGCTTGCAGCCGATCTTGCGATAGTGGTCATGGATGTCCTGGTAGTGGTCGCGCTGGACCTTGGCCATGAATGCGAGCTGGTCGGCGCCCCTGCCCTTCTTGCCGACCGGCTGATTGTTGAGCTCCCAGGTGCTGAGGATGCCGACCTTGCCATTGGCGAAATCATCGCCGGGATTCGCCTGGCCACCCCACGCCTCCTTGGCCTTGTCCAGGCTGCCGTAGGTGGTCGTCAGCCAGCTGCCGAACTGCTTGCCCAAGAGCTCCTTCTGCGGTCCCTTGATGCCCTGGAAGGTCCAGAAGAACAGGCCATCCTCATTCTGGCTGAGGATGACCGCCACTGCCGGGTCGTCAGCCAGCCGGATGCCGGTGTAGGGGTTCTTCGGATCGTAGAGCTTGGTCACCCAGGTCTTGTAGGCGGCCTGCAGGGTGGGATTGAAGAACTGCACTCCCCACAGCTCGGCATCGCCGTTATAGCCCTCGATGCCCCAGTTCTTCCCCCCGGATGACCTCCAGTAGGGCGAGATGGCGACGTAGATGCCCTCCTTCTTGAAGATCGATTCCGCCTTCCAGATCGCATCGATCTCCTTCTTATCGGCATCCTCTATCGCGCTGTCCTTGCCCTTGGGCGCGATGTCGGCATGGAAGCGCGCCAGATTGACGCCGATCTTGGCGAGGAAGCGCGCCTCGCGCTGGAGATCGGCTTCGGAGATGTCGTTGAACTTGGCATTGATGCACCAGAAGCGCAGGGGCTTGCCCGCGCCATCGAGGAAGGAGCCGTCCGCAGTGGCAGTGACGAACCCGCTCTGGCCTGCGATGGGCTCGTTGAGATAGCGCAGATCGAGTGCCGCGCCGGCACGCAGGGCGTCATTGGGATACGCGAAGGCCCAGGTCTGCGTCCCATCATAGGTGACCCCATCCTCATCCGCGCTGAGGGTCGCCGCCGCGGCCCCGATGAGGAGCAGCGCGAGACCAGTCAGCGCCCTGCGGGCGATGCGGTCAGCGGTGTGGGTGCAGTGAGCGTCCATGTCGACTCCTTGTGCCAGATGACCCGCCGCCGGTCAACCGTCAGGTCGATGGCCTGCACGGGCTGATGGGCAGCAACACGCTGCCCCGCACCCGCCGAGCTGCCGAGCGGGGATCCGGAACTGATACGAGGATGACTTTGAAACGTTTCAGATTAGTTTGCCCATCGCCGACGAGCGACGTCTCGCTCCCGCCCCGTGCCTAAGGATACCGAGTGCCTCGCTTCCCCCTCACGCTGATGCTCCTCATCGCCCTCGCTCCGCTGCCTGCTGCCGAGTTTGTGGTCGCCCCCTCGACGACTGGAGAGGCGGGTGGAACCGGCTCGCAGGACCACCCCTTCACCAGCGTCGGCCAGGCCGCCGCGCGGGCAGGCAGCGGCGATACCATCTGGATTGCCCGCGGCGGCACCTACCGCGAGCCCGACGGCGTGGAGTTCCGCGGTGGGGTGACGGTCAAGGCCGGTGGACCTGCAAGCGCACCGCCGCCGCTGCTGACCACCAGCGTCATCCTCGGCGCGTTCAAGCCGTGGGCCAAGAATCCCAAGGTGCTCACAGCGACAGTCGACAAGCGGGTGCTGGAGTGCTATGTCGACGGACGCTTCCTGCCCATAGCCCGGTACCCCAAGGTGGGGTGGCTGCGCGCCCAGAAGGGCAGCACCCCGGACATCATCATCGCACCCGAGCGGGCGAAGGAGCCTGGCGCGGCGGCGGGCCGCTGGACGGGCGCCGAGGTGCGCTGGCGCCGATGGAGCTGGTGGTGGGAGACCCGCCCGATCACCGATGACGATGGCGCCGGCAAGCTCAGCCTGGGCGCCGACGGCCGCTTCCATGACGCGTTCACCGGGGATGGCTCCGCCTTCTATGTCGATGGCTGCCTCGCCCTGGTGGATGCGCCAGGAGAATGGTTCTATGACCAGCCCACGACCACGCTCTACCTCTACCCACCCGCCGATGCCAGGGCCGGCAAGCCGCTGGTCGAAGTGGTCACCGGCACCGCCTGTTTCGGCTGCAGCGGTGCGACCATCGACTCCATCGCTTTCGCTCGCATAGCCGGCAGCGCGCTGAAGATCGGCAAGCCATCGATGGTGCGCAACTGCATCTTCCAGGACATCGGCGACGATGCGATCAGCAGCTCCTGGGACTGCGGCGGTTCGCATGTCAGCGGCTGCACCTTCCTCGACGTGCGCAACGTAGCGATCTACTGGCTGGAGAATCCGGGCGGCCCGGGCGGGACGATCATCGAGAACAACAACCTGGAACGCATCGGCATGGTGTTCGGCTACGGTGGCAGCGGCTCATGGCGCGGTGCGGGCATGATCATCAACAAGGGCAAGGCGGTGACGGTACGGGGAAACCGCATGGTCGACATCGGCAACAACGGCATCATCGTCGGCGCACCGGGCGTCATCGTCGAACGCAACGTCTTCGTGCGCTGCATGGGTTCGCTCAATGACGGTGCCGGCATCTATGTGTGCGCCAATGCGGCCATCATCCGCGACAACATCGTCCTCGATACGGTCGGCAACCTCGACACCTCGCACTGGTGGTTCCCGCTCGGGCATGGCATCTGGACGGAATTCCTCAGCGATTTCCACGACCAGGTGATCGCCGGCAATACGGTCTTCGGCTGCGGCGGCCACGGCCTGTTCCTGACCAACAACTACCATTGCCAGGTGCAGGACAATGTCCTGGTCGGCAACCGGCTCTCGGCCCTGCATGTCAGCGGCAAGAACGGCAAGGCCCAGGACAACCGCTTCGCCGACAACATCCTGGTCGCCATCGATCCCCCACGCAGGCTGACCTTTCCCGAGAACATCCCTGCGAATTGGAAGGGCAACGATTTCGCACGCTGCATCGACGCCGGCGACGCGAGCGATTTCGGCCACATGAGCGGCACGACCCTGGTCGCCTCGCCTGGCCTCACGCTCATCTCGCAGAAGGGCAAGCACGTCGACGACCCGCTCGCGTGGAAAGCTGCCGACAGCTGGGCCGATCCCGACCCCAAGGTCGTCCGGGCGGTCTCGCTGCTGCTGATAAATGACACCGACGCGGTCCATGAGTTCCCCGCTCCGGCTGGCGGCTGGCACCAGCTGGACGGCAAGGCGATCGCGAAGGGGCTGGCGATAGCGCCTTTTCGCAGCCAGGTGGTGGTGCGCACCGGCGACGGCACTGGGGTGCCCCCCTATATCCTCGCATCAGGCATCGATTACCGCGCGCCGGCACCGCCATCGGGCAGCGGCAAGCCTGGCAAGCACTAGCTGACGGGAGCACCAGGTACGGGCCAGCCAACCACCGGGGTTCCTGCAGCCAGCCCCCTGACCAGTGGCCGGCACGGGCCCTGGGCCGGGCGGGCGGCTCAGGCCGCTGGACGGGCGGATTCAGACGTCATTCGATGGTGCAGATCTTCCCCAGGCCGAGCAGCCTGAGCTGGACTTCGACCCGCCGGCTCGACCCGACCACCGTCACCGGCAGGCCCAGGGAGGTGAGCGTGCCCAGCCAGGCAGCGATGGGCGAGGTGAGATGGGGGATGTCGCTGAGATCGACACGGATGTCGGTGGCCGGGATGCGCTCCAGCCAGCGGTGACTGCCCTCGGCGAGCAGTGATCCCGCGCGTTCCGCATCGCCTGTCACGGTGATGCAGATGCACTCGGCATCGAGCACGACCCGGATCGGCAGAGCGCCGACTTCGATGATGGCGACCTCGTGATCGACGATCGGTGTGAGCTCGGGGATGGCAGTGTCGTCGTTGCGGGCGTGGTCATGCATGATGGGCATCTACGCGTAATTCGTGCCATTTCCTGCCATGTGGGCGCACGTAATGCCATAACCCTTTACCAACAGGCTGGTTGCGGCTGTCATGCAGAAGCGATCGTCAGCGATCATCATCGTGCCAGGCATGCCGCCAGCGATGGATGCCAGCGGCTGAACACATGGCACCGTCCTGTCTTCGTCATCATTCAGCGGAGAATTTGAACACCGTCGTCGAGCTCAGCGTCTGCCCAGGCCGCAGGATGGTCGAGGGGAAGTCCGGATGGTTGGGCGAGTCGGGGAAATGCTGGGTCTCCAGGCAGAAGGCATTGCGGAAATGGTAGAGCCTGCCGCTCTTGCCCTTCAGCTGCTTGTCCGCCGCCTCTTCCGCCGCCGGCAGGAAATTAGCGGTATAGAGCTGCACCCCTGGTTCGGTGGTCAGCACCTCGAGCGTGCGGCCGCTGACGGGATCATGCGCCCGTGCCGCCAGCTCGAGCTCCGGGCCATGGTGATCCAACACCCAGCAGTGATCGTAGCCATTCCCGAGCTTGAGCTGCTCGTCGTTGGCGCCGATGCGTTCTCCGAGCGTATGCGGGCTGGTGAAGTCGAAGGGCGTGCCCTTGACCGGACGCATCTCCCCGGTTGGGATGAGCCCGGGATCGACGACGGCATAGCGGCTCGCCATGATCGTCAGCTGCTGCCCCAGGACATCGCCCTCCCCCTCGCCTTTGAGGTTGAAGTAGGTGTGGTTGGTGAGATTCACCGGGGTTGCCTTGTCGCTCACCGCACTGTAGTCGATGCGCAGCTCGTTGGCCTCGGTCAGGCGGTAGGTGACGGTGATGTCGAGGTTGCCTGGATAGCCCTCCTCCCCGGCCGCGCTGTGGTAGCGCAGCTCGAGCGCCGAGTCGCCTGACAGCACCAGCGGGGTGGCGGACCAGATCGCCTTGTCGAACCCCTTCAGGCCGCCATGCAGGGTGCATGGCCGTCCGGCCGGATTGTTGTTGATGGCCAGGGTGTAGCTCACTCCGTCGAGGGTGAAGCGGCCATTGGCGATGCGGTTGCCATAACGGCCGACGATGGCCCCGAAGTACGGCGAGTGGCCAGGCTGGGTATATTCCTCGATGGTGTTGAATCCCAGCACCACATCGGCGAAGTGGCCGCTGCGGTCAGGCGCGGTCAGGCTGACGACCGTGCCGCCGTAGTCGCTGATGACCGCCGTCATCCCGTTGGCGTTGTCCAACGTGTACAGATGCACTGGATGGCCATTGACCGTTCCCCATGAGGTCACGGTCGGCTGATCGCGGGAGTCCTGGCAGCCGCTCAGCAGGAAAACGGAGGCGGTGGCCAGCGTCATGCCGGCACCGAAGGCGATAGAAGGGAAGTGCATGCGTTGTCCTTACGCCGGTGAACGGGACTTTCCAGGGCTATCCACCGGCAGCGGGCCGGCGGCGCTGCGACGCCGGCCCGCCTCCAGCCGGCCACCGCCGGTCCCGCCAAGGCGGCGCGATCGCGACCGCATGGCGGAACGCTGGCGGATCGCCATCCCGATCACCGCTAGGAATCGCTGGCGATGCCCATGGTCATGGACTGGAGGCCGAGCCGGCCTGGCCCGGTGAAGCGGTTCCAGGTCAATTGACCGGCGCTGGCGAACAGGCCGGTCGACAGTCGCTGGAACTGCGTCTCCATGCTCACCGAGCGGTCCTTGTAGACCCAGGCGCCCGGCTCGACATCGATCGCATCACCGGCGCGCAGCTCGATCTCGAAGACATTGCCATAGCCATGCAGCCAGAGGATGCCCGGATCGCGTACGCACGAGAAGCGGTCGATGAAGAATCCCGTCCCTCCCAGGAACATGTTCGCGATGCCCTGGACGCGGACGAAGGTGTAATCAACCGATGAGGTCGCCGCCAGGAACTGGTGCTCACGGACCTCGATCTCCTGGCCTCGCTGGAGATGGATGGGGAAGACCTGGCCGACCCCATCCCTGCTGAAGGAGATGTGCCCGGGGCCCCTGGCTTCGGTCATGAAGATGGCCATGCCCGCGATCAGGCGCTTGAAGGCGCCCTTGAGGGTCTTGACCCCGATGGTCACCGACGGGTCCTTCCACAGCAGGATATGATGCTCGAAATAGATCTCTTCGCCACCCAGCTCGATATCGAGCACCGGGACCAGCTCCCCGGCGATCTGGTAGGACAGCGACCCGCAGGTGGTCGGACCGCTGGCGGAGCGGAGGGGGGTCGGATGCGGCATGGCGGTTCCCCAGGTAGGCATCGGATGCGCAGGGCCCTTGGCTTCAGCTCACTGCTCTGAGCGCTAGGGATACGTGCACCCCCCCTCAGTGCAATGGCTCGACCCAGGAGAGGGTATCGCTCACATGACGGTCGCCGTGTTCCTCCTCGAGCATGGCCGTCGCCTGGGCCCTGGCCCCTTCGGGGCGCCGCTCCTGGCCGCGGCTGATCGCCAGCGAGAGGCGCGCGGAGCGTGCCGTTGGGCGGTCGAGCGCAGCCCGCTGGCAGGCATCAAACGCCGCCGCGAGATCGCCGTCGTCGTGGACCAGGCGGCCGGCCCAGGGGTAGACGGATACATCCCCCCCTCCGGCGGCGAGCAGCTCGCGTACCTGGGGGATGTCATCGGCCTTGGCGGCATCCTCGCTGGCCGCCAGCGCCGCCATCAGCATCACGCCGGCGAGGGTCGAGGTCGCAGCATCATCTCATGGCTTGCCCATGGAGTCGCGTGGGGGCGGCCAGCATCCGCGCCGGGCGCACCGATCACGTCGCGATAGCAGCCGCATGCCTCGCCCGTTAGCCTTGATGGGCCTCCCGCCCGGTCGGCCCGCTCGCCCACGTGAATGATGCAGCCCGCGGGCAGTGGCCACGAACCGCCTCTACCATGGGCGCTTCCACGCATCATCCTGCCCACGTCTTCGACATCTGGCCGGCGTCGCCATGACGCCGCCGTCACGCCCATCTCACGAGGCTTCATGCCAGCCGACTCGCCCGCCCAAGCACTGCTCTCGCTCGCCACGATCGATTACCTCATCATCGGCGTCTACTTCGCCTTTGTCATCGTCATCGGCGTGCTGCTGCGCCGACGCGTGCATGGGGCCAGCGACTTCCTCGAATCCGGGCGATCGCTGCCGTCGTGGATCTGCGCCCTCGGCTTCATCGGTGCCAACCTCGGAGCCCAGGAGGTCATGGGCATGGCCGCCAGCGGAGCCAAATACGGCTTCGCTACCGCGCATTTCTACTGGCTGGGGGCGATTCCGGCGATGGTCTTCGTCGGCGTCTTCATGATGCCGTTCTATTACGGCTCGAAGGCCCGCTCGGTACCGGAGTACCTCAAGCTGCGCTTCGATGACAAGACGCGCACCTTCAATGCCCTGTCGTTCGCCGTCATGACGGTGATGAGCTCAGGGATATCGCTGTTCGCGCTCGCCACCCTGCTCGAGACCCTGGTCGGCTGGCCATTCCACCTCTGCATCCTGGTATCCGGGGCGATCGTGCTGGTCTACATCACCCTGGGTGGACTGACCAGCGCCATCTACAACGAAGTCGTGCAGTTCTTCCTCATCGTCTTCGGCTTCCTGCCGCTGGTGCTGCTCGGGCTGCACCAGGTCGGTGGCTGGCATGGCCTGACGACGCGTCTGGCCGAGGTCGCGCAGGCGCACGGCTTCGCCGCCGGGGCCTTGTATGAGACCGGCAGGTACATGACCAACGCCAAGGACAACCCCATGGGCGTGGAATGGTTCGGTCTGGCGATGGGCCTCGGTTTCGTGCTCTCGTTCGGCTATTGGTGCACCGACTTCCTGGTCGTCCAGCGCGCCATGGCGGCCCGCGATCTGACCTCGGCCCGCCGCACGCCGCTGATCGCCGCAGTGCCCAAGATGGTCTTCCCCTTCCTGGTGATCCTGCCAGGCATGATCGCCCTGGCGCTGTCGGCGATGCCTGATAGCGGGCTGATCTTCCCGATCAGGAATGGCGAGGCGGACTACAATCAGGTGGTTCCGCTCATGCTCGACCACTTCCTGCCATCCGGGATGCTCGGCCTCGGCCTGACCGCCCTGATGGCGTCGTTCATGTCGGGCATGGCGGGCAACGTCACCGCCTTCAACACCGTGTGGACCTACGACCTCTACCAGGGGTACATCAAGCGCGATGGCACCGATGCGCACTACCTGATGGTCGGCCGCTGGACCACGGTATTCGGCATCCTCCTGAGCATGGGGGCCGCCTACATCGCCTCGTCCTTCAACAACATCATGGACATGCTGCAGCTGGTCTTCGCCTTCGTAAACGCGCCCCTGTTCGCCACCTTCCTGCTGGGGATGTTCTGGAAGCGCACCACCGGCCATGGCGCCTTCATCGGCCTGCTCGCCGGCACCCTCGGCGCCGCAATCCACCATGGCCTGACCATGCCGGCAGGCGCGACATCGGCATTCAAGGGTGGCTGGCTGGGGACCATCGTGCACACCTACCCCAGCGACATGGCGCAGAACTTCTATGCCGCCATCGTCGCCTGGACCTCCTGCTTCGTCGTCACCATCGTCGTCTCGCTGCTGACCGCGAAGCACAAGACCGATGCCGAGCTCGAAGGCCTGGTCTACGGCATCGGCAAGCCGGAGCCGGCACGCGGCCCCGCCTGGCTGGCACCTGGGCTGCTCGGCAGCCTGATCCTGGTCGCCGTGCTGATCCTCAACATCCTGTTCTGGTGAGGGCGCCATGAATCTCGATATCCGCCTGCCGCTCGGCATCCTCTTCCTCATAATCGGCGGACTGCTCGCCGCCTATGGCGCGATCCATGATCCGCTCACCCACCATGGGCAGCACCCGGTGGTCAACATCGACTTGTGGTGGGGCCTGGCGATGGCCGTCTTCGGGCTGGCGAATTGCGCCCTGGCCTGGCGCGCACGCGGCAAGGGCGATCCGCCGGCCCCCTGAACAGGCGTGGCATCAGCGGCTCAGGCCACCTGTCGCATCGCATGCACGCATGCGGCAGGCCGAGCGCACGGGTTCGGCCTCTGACTGCTCAGGCGTTCAGGCCGAGACGCTCGCCGCGGTAGCGGCCTGATCTGATCTCCGCCATCCAGGCGTCGTTGGCGAGATACCAGTCGACGGTCTTGCGCAGGCCGGTGGTGAACGAATCGAGCGGACGCCAGTCCAGCTCATGGGTGATCTTGCCGGAGTCGATGGCATAGCGCCGATCGTGCCCGGGACGGTCAGGGACGAAGGTGATCAGCCGCCGATAGCTGCCATCGCGGCGCGGCCTGATGGCGTCGAGGATGTCGCAGAGCGCATGCACGATGTCGATGTTCGCCCACTCGTTGCCGCCACCGACATTGTAGGTCTCGCCATCCCGGCCGTGGCGGACCACCGCATCGATGGCACGGCAGTGGTCTTCGACATAGAGCCAATCCCTGATGTTCTTCCCGTCCCCGTAGATGGGGAGGGGCTTGCCCGCCAGCGCGTTGTTGATCATCAGGGGCAGTAGCTTCTCCGGGAACTGGTAGGGACCGTAGTTGTTCGAGCAGTTGGTGATCGTCGACGGCAGCCCGTAGCTGCGGTTCCAGGCGCGCACCAGATGGTCGCTGCCGGCCTTGGAGGCGCTGTATGGGCTCGACGGATCATAGGCGGTGGACTCCTGGAACAGGCCGGTTGCGCCGAGCGAGCCGTAGACCTCATCGGTCGAGACATGGTGGAAGCGCACATCCCGGCGCTTGCCCCAGGCTGCGCGGGCAGCCGCGAGCAGGGTCGCGGTGCCGACCACATTGGTGCGCACGAAGGCCATCGGCCCATCGAGCGAACGGTCGACATGGCTCTCGGCAGCGAGGTGGATGAGGGTGTCGCAACCGCACTCCCGCAGGGTCCGCTCGGTCAACGCGGCATCGCAGATGTCGCCTGCGATGAAGCGGTAGCGCTCGCCATACCGCTCGGCCACGCCGGTCAGGTTGCCGAGGTTCCCGGCATAGGTCAGGGCGTCGAAGTTGACCACCCGCACCTGCGCATCGGCGGCGAGCAGATGGCGCACCAGGTTGCTGCCGATGAATCCGGCGCCCCCGGTGACCAGGATGGTTCGCGGTGCATGCGGAAGCGGTTGCGCGCGAGACTGATCACCCATGAGGGTAGTCCTTGATGAAACGGTGGAGCGCGGCTCGCCAATCCATCATGGACGGGCGTCCCTGGAGGAGGAGGGCTCCCTTCTCGAGGCGTGAGTTGGCAGGCCGGGGAGCAGGCCGGGGGAACTGGGCGGTGGTGCACGGGATGACCTGGCGGGTGAACCCGCGCAGGGCGAAGAGCTCCAGCGCCAAGCGGTACCAGGTCACCTCGCCCTCGCAGCTCATATGCATGATGCCGGTCTCATCCGCTTGGAGCAGGGGCATCAGGGCGTCGGCCACCGCATCGGTCGAAGTCGGGTTGCCGATCTGGTCGTCGACGACCTTCAGCGGCGGCCCATCCTGCGTTCCCAACCTCAGCATGGTATGGATGAAGCTCGGACCGCCCGGCCCGTACAGCCAGGCCACCCGCACGATCAGGTGGTCCGGGCACAGCTCGCGCACCGCCTGCTCACCTGCCAATTTGCTTGCACCGTAGACCGTGCGGGCGCCGGGCGCGTCGTCCTCGCGGTAGGGGCGGGGGAGATCGCCGGCGAACACGTAATCGGTGGAGAATGCCACCAGGCGTGCCCCATGCCGGGCGCAGGCGGCGGCGATGTTGGCGGCTCCCAGCGCATTGACCCTGAAGGCCGCCTCGCGCTCGCCCTCGCAGCGATCGACGGCAGTCATGGCGGCGCAGTGCAGCACCAGCTGCGGTCGATGGCGGGCCAGGACCGCGTCGCACGACTGGGCATCGCCGATGTCCAGGTCCTTGGAGCCCAGACTCACCGGCTGCTGGGCTGCGAGACGGCGGCTGAGCGTCCTACCGAGCATGCCGGTGCCGCCGGTGATGATGATGGCCATGCCGGCGCTGCTAAGCCGAACCGGGGCGGTAGGCCGGCAGAGCACCGGCTGGGATGGTCGCGAGGGTCGGCAGGAGGACGTCCTTGTCCGAGAGGATCGGTTCTGCCACCGGCCAAGGAATGGCCAGCTCGGGGTCATTCCAGGTGACTCCCCGCTCCTGGCTCGGGGCATAGAAGTCGGAGCACTTGTAGACCACCTCCGCCGTCTCGCTGAGCACGGCGAATCCATGGGCGAAGCCCTTGGGCACATAGAGCAGCAGGGTGTTCTCGGCCGAGAGGATGACCGAGGTCCAGCGCCCGAAGGTCGGACTGCCCTGGCGGATGTCGACCACCACATCGAAGATCTCGCCGCTGATCGCCCGCACCAGCTTGTCCTGCGGCTGGCCGAGCTGGTAGTGCAGCCCGCGCAGCACCCCGCGGCGGGAACGCGACTGGTTGTCCTGCACGAAGGACGCGGTGATGCCCACCGCTGCGAGAATCCGCTGATTGTAGCATTCGAAGAAGGAACCGCGATGGTCGCTGTAGCTCTTCGGCTCCAGCACCACGACGCCGGGCAGGTCGGTCTCCCTGCTCTTCACCCGAAGCCCTCCTGGCACAGCAGCTCGCGCAGGTAATCGGCATATCCGCTCTTGCCCATGCTCGTCGCGGCGGCGGCGACGGCATCGCGCCCGATCCAGCCGTTCCGCCAGGCGATCTCCTCCAGGCAGGCGACCTTCAGGCCCTGACGCTCCTCGATCGCCTGGATGAATGCCCCTGCTTCCATCAGGCTCTGATGCGTACCGGTATCGAGCCAGGCGATGCCGCGGCCGAGCTTCTCGACCTGCAGCTCGCTGCGCGCCAGGAAGACGCTGTTCAAGTCGGTGATCTCCAGCTCGCCGCGTCTGCCCGGCTTCAATCGCGCCGCCTCGTCGCAGACCTCGGGGCCGTAGAAATACATCCCCGGCACGGCGTATTTGCTCTTCGGCTGCGCCGGCTTCTCCTCGAGGCTGATCGCCCGGCCGCTGGCATCGAACTCGATCACCCCATAGCGCTGCGGATCGCGGACATAGTAGGCGAAGATCAGTCCGCCGGCCCTGAGCGCCGTCGCCCTCCTGGTGATTTCGGTCATGCCATGGCCATGAAAGATGTTGTCGCCCAGGATCATGCAGCACGGCTCGCCGTCGATGAATTCCCGTCCGATGGTGAAGGCTTGCGCCAGACCTGCCGGGGTCGGCTGCTCAGCATAGGACAGCGAGATGCCGATGCTCTCGCCGGTGCCGAACAGGCGGCGGAAGGCGGGCAGATCGGTAGGCGTCGAGATGATCAGCACCTCGCGTATGCCCGCCAGCATCAGCGTGCTGAGGGGATAATAGATCATCGGCTTGTCGTAGATCGGCATCAACTGCTTGCTGACGACCCTGGTCAGGGGATGCAGCCGAGTTCCGGCCCCGCCGGCGAGGATAATGCCCTTCATGGATCGTCTGCTTTCGTCGCGTGCCAACTGGTAGGCGGCGGTATGCCCGGCCGGACGATTCCTGGCGCTCATGCCAGCGCGGGCGCCATACGTCCAAGGTGTCGAAGATCGGGGCATCTTCACCAGTGGAGGATCATGTCAACAGCATGGGCATGGTCCGCCGTGTGGCCCCTCAGCGAGCACGAGCGGGCGAAACCGGGTCGATTCCCAGGGGCCACGGCCCAACTCAGCGATGGAGCGCCGCGACCATCCTCGGCATCGGGCGGAGGCTTGGTGAGGGCAGCCGCCCCTTGGCGACGGCCCGCTTCATCCTGCGCACCAGCTCGGCATCGTGCTCGTCGCGGTAGGGCTTGAGGTCGAGATCGTCCGGGACGCGGGTCAGGCGCTCATCGCCGATGCTCTTGATGAAGCGCTGCATGAAGCGGTCATAGGCCCCCCAGGGGATGCGATCCGCGAGCACTGCGGCCTCTTCGGCGCGCAGGGCGATCTGATGGGCGTGCTGGTAGTGCAGTCCAACCTCGTCGATAAGCGTCTTCTCGACCGTCTCATGCAGCACCAGGTAGCGATCAACCGCCACCGACCGGCCCCTCAGGGTGAATAGGCGGGGCAGATGGCGATCGATGTAGATGGTCTTGCCATCCCGGCTGTAGCCGGCCAGGTAGGGGATGTCATGGCGCCGATCCAGGCGGGTGCGCCGCAGGATGGCATCCAGCGCGCGATCCAGCATCAGGCCCGACAGGTACCAGTCTGGCACCCCCAGCTTGGCATGGGCCGCCTGAGGGTGGCAGCAATCGAGTGGCATGGTCGGCTCCAGCGTTCCGGTTGTCGAACCGCACCAGCGTAGCCCGCCCATCCAGCGGACAAAGCGCCGACTGGCGATGGCCATAACGCCCACCTGCACCTCTCCCCGTGACAATTCCCAGCCACCCCTAGGCTGCGTCCCCTCCATGCCTGTCGATGACCAATCGGAGCTGCCTTCCACCGGCTCCCAGCTGTCCGGGGATCCGGGCATGCTCCCCGACCTCGGCTACGTGGTGGCGATCGAGAATTTCAGCGGGCCGCTCGACCTCCTGCTGTTCCTGGTCCGCAGGACCGAACTCGACATCATCGACATACCGATCGTCACCATCGTCGATCAGTTCATCGACACCATCCGCCTATGGCGCGATCTCGATCTCGATACCGCAGGCGACTTCATCCTCATGGCAGCGACGCTGCTGGAGATCAAAGCGCGCGCGATCGCCCCGCCACCAGAGGGCGATGCGGCGGCTGGCGCCGCGGACGACGACATCATCGATCCGCGGTCGAACCTCATCAGCTCCCTGCTGCGCTATCGGCGGTTCAAGGAAGCCTCGCGCGTCCTGGAAGTCCTCGAGGCCGAGCGCGCACCCTGCATCGAACGGCAGCTGCATGAGGCGATCCCGGAGGAGGCCCTCGACGAGAGCTCGCTCGACCTCACCGCGGTGGACGCCCATCAGCTGCTGCGCACCTGCGAGGCCATCTTCTCGCGCCTCGACGGCCTGGGCCCACGCACGGTGGTGGCCGATGACCAGCCGATGTCCTGGCGCATCGACCAGCTGATCGATGCCCTGCGTCAGCAGGAGAGCCGCAGCCTCGCAGACATCATCGGCATTCGGCCCACGCGCCTCGCCACCGTCGGCACCGTGCTCGCCGTGCTCGAATGCACTCGCCAGCGGCTCGTCGCGGTGCACCAGGAGCGCCAGTACGGCTCGATCGAGGTGCGTCTGCGGGACGCCAACGCTCACACCGAGCCCCAGGGAGAGAGCGCGTCGGAGCCGGAACAGATCGGACCGAGGCAGCGCCGACGCCTGCCGCTGATCACCTTCCAGGCCCCTGCCGGAGCCAGCGATCCGACCGACATCCCGTTGACCGAGGAGGTGCACGAGAGCGATGAGCAGCGCTTCCTGCGCGAGCTCGAGCAGGCCTGCCAGGTCGACAGCCTCCTCTCACGGACCGCGGATCTGGATGCCGGATTCGCCGCCTATTGCCAGCTGCACCATCCCGATCTGGTGCCGCAGAGCGTCCCACCCGTCATACCGTCGCCCATCGCACCCGCCGAGGATGGCGCGCCTCCCACCGGAGAGGCGATCCCTCCGTCCGGGGATGCGCCCGCGGTGGCCGCGGCGCTGCTGGTTCCAGCACAGGAGGCGAGTGGTGGTACCGGCGAGGCCGCCTACGCCATCGACAGCTCTCGGCCAGAGCCGCAGGCCGAGTGCACCGCAGCCAGCCTGGTGGTGCCCGCGGCTGACGCTGCTGGTTCGCAGGCGACGCCGCCGGCGCCCGACGAGCAGGTGGCGGGACGCTTCGCCGCCGCGTTGGACGCCAACATCGAGAGCGCCAGTGCAACGATCAGCGACGCGGCACCAGCGGGCATCGGCGCCATTGAACCCGTTATCGCCGCAGCCGGGCTGGTCTGCAGCGCCAGCGCCGAAACGCCGACTCCGGATCCCGCCAGGGCGATCGCCGGCCACGCCGTCCAACCGCTCCTGGCCCGCAACGACGAGAACCTTCCCGACTCGGCCGTGCAGCCCCGGCCTGCCGACCAGGAACGCGCTTGGCCAGTCGACCTGACCGTCCCGCCGGTGATCGCACGCGAAGCTCAGGTCGAGCCCACCCGGGCGGCATTCTGCGCTCCAGCAGACACGCCATCTCCGCCCAATCCCTCGACCACCGCTCCCGCCGCGGGACTCTCCACGCTCATCGATGCCCGTGAGGGCGATGGCACAGGTGCAGGACGTGATGATGGTGACGCGCATGCTACCCGGGATGCCGAGCCTGGGTGGGAACGCGCTAGCGGATGCGAGCAGCCTGAGAGCGATCTCGGCGTGATGGACGGTGACGCGCGTGCGACAGGCAGTCCTGACGCAGCCCCCCCGCCCCCAGCGAACGCAGGACCATCCGCGCTCGCGGCACCGCCTGCCGCTGATGCGATCAGAACGGCCACTGCCCCCGACGAGTCGCCGGTACCCCTGCCCGCTGCGCTCGACGTTACCCCTCCCATGCCACCGGCAGCATGGTCACAGGCAGCGGACCCGTCGCCGCCTGCTGCCGAGCACCGGATCGCAATGCCGCCTGCACCGCCCGAGGCTGATCCGGCGTTCGAGACGGACCCGCTTGCTCCCGCCGCCGACCTGCCCAGCCCGCTCGGGACAGGCCCGAGGGCGCAGGCATCGGCGACGGACATGGCCACGCTCCGCGACCAGCCTGCGAGCCATGTGGCGGCGGTGACGGCCGCTGCAATCGAGGCCATTCCAGCGTCCGCAGGCCATCCTGGCCAGCTGGACGTGACGCCAGAGGAGGCAGCACACGCTGCGACGACTGCGCCTGTCGCTGAGCAGGTCACCACCGGCCTCCACGATGAGCCCAGCATCCCGGTGATGGGCGTAGCGGATGCGCTGATGACGGCGGACGCTGTCCCGCTGGCCAGTGCCCCGGCGGCCGAGCACGAAGGACCGGCTGCCGACCTGCCGGCTCCCGCACCGGAGCCAGCCGCATGCGCGCGGCCACTGGGTACCGGCGAGGCGGGTCCAGCGCTCCCCCCTCCAGAGCTCCTGGTTGCGGCGATGGCTTGCGCAGGGGTGCGGATCGTTGCACCGGTGGCTGAGCCCCTGGCGGCCGCACCTGCACTCACCGTCGGACCACCGCAGGAGGCTGCTGCGCAAGCGGATCAGGTGCGCATAGCGCTTGCGCAGGTGCCCGGTGAAGGCGGGGAAGCGGTTGCGCGAACCGCCCCGCCGCCTGCGCACGGTGGGCGCCCGGGCCCCGACCCCGGGCCTCCCCCTCCGCCGACACCGGGAGTGCCCCCTCCCCCGGATGATCGGCCTACTGACCTCCCGTACCCTCGACCCGCTACCCCCCGCTCCTCCCGCTCTCCCCGCCCCGCCCCTCCCACCCACTTCCCCAGCCTCCCCACCATGTCCCCCTCCTCCACGCGCACCCGCCTGCTGATCGCCGCCCTGGTGGCGGTGAATATGGCGTGGCTGGCCTATGCGTGGCTGAGCTTCCTGCCGACGCATGTGCTCGAACCGGTCGCCACCCCCGGTCCCGCCGTCCAGGGCCATGCAGCGCTATGCTTTGCCTTCAATCTCGACCTCGTCGACGATGATGCGCTGAAGGCCGCCCCGGCTGCCGTCCCGATCCTGACACCGCCGGTGACCGGCAGGTGGTCATGGCGCGATAGGCGCACCCTGCAATTCGCTCCCAGCTCGGACCTGCCGCTGGCGACTGCCATCCATGTCCACCTCGGCAAGGACGACCTGCGCAGCTCATCCGGCTTCCGCCTGGCCAACGATCTCGACCTGGAGCTGCGCACACCGGCCCTGGACATCCTCGAAGCGCGCGTCGAAACCTATGCCCCTGACGGCCAAGCGATCATCGTCCTCGACTTCAACCAGGCCGTCGACCAGCAGCAGATCGCTCGCCAGCTCGCGGTGAGCGATGGCGATGAGCATGAGAACCACCCGCACGCGACCATCGCGGTCACCGCCCTCGACAACGCGCCCAGCGCACGCGTGCGCCTGTCCATCGCCAGCAGCGACCACCACGAGCTCGGACCGGCGCAGCTCGGCCTGCCGCAGGGAACCTCCGGCATCGCCGGCCTGCTGGGCCTGGCGAGCGCCTGGTCAACCCATCTCGACCTCGGGCATGTCCTGGCGGTCCAGGGGATCAGCGCCCTCGCCCCCGCGCACGGCGATGTCACCCTCCACCTGGAGACCGGCAGCGCTGCCATCCCGCTGACCCTGCTCGCCGAAGCGATCACCATCACCCCGGCGGTGGCGTACACCGTCCATCCGGACGGCCACGGGCTTGCACTGGCGGGAGCCTTCGTCCCAGGCCAGGAGTACCGCATCGACATCGCCGAGCGCTGGCCGGAGGCGGCGCCACAGCATCCCCTGGCTGCCTATCCCGGAGCCGGGACGCTTTCGATCACCATCCCCGATCGACAACCTGGGGTGTGGCTGGACGAAACGGCATTGCGCGATGGCCATGTGCAGCTGGCAGCCCAGGAGATCGACCAGGCGACCGTGGAGGTGATCGGAGCCGATGCCGATCAGCCGCTGGTCAGCCAGGAGGTGCTCTTCAGTGAAGGCGAGGAGTTCGACTCCTTCGGCGCCACGCTCGATGCCGATGAGCTGTTCGGCCGCCTGCCGAGCGGTTCCTACCGCCTGCGCATCCGCTCCGGCGACGGTCCGATGCCGCTCCTGGAGACCACCCTGGTCATCCAAGAGCTGCCCGTCCGTCCAGCCGCGCTGGCGACCGCGCTCGTGCGTTGGTGCGCTGCGGGCATCGACGCCCACGGCAGCGCCGATGTCAAGGTACGCATCCACCACCTCTCCGAGTGAACGGTTGGCGGTCAGTGGGCGATGGCGGCCCAGACGGGTGCGAGCGTCTTGCGCTCAGGGAATGACGGTCATGCGCCGCAGGCCGACATTGACCTTCGCCCCCACGGCGGCGAGAGCCTTCTCCACGGCGACATCCAGGGGGATGAAGCCGATGTGATGCTCGCTGGTCGCCTCGACGGTCTCGTACTCGAAGCACCAGCGGTTCGAGCGCGAACGGTTCCAGTGGCCCTCGACCTTCAGATAGCGGCTGTTGGGCACCTGGGTGGCGAAGGTCGCCGAGTTGGGGATCAGCCGGGCGGCGGCGAGATCCCGTTCGCGGATGAGGACGATCGGGCAGCTCCCTGGCCGATCGACCTGCGCATGCCGCATCGCCCAATAGGCCAGTCCAACCGGGACGATCAGCGCCCCGGTCGAGGTGCGCAGACCATGGACGTCAGAGGCGAACCGGACCGGGCCGTTGTCCAGTTCATGCACGATGCCGTGCCGCAACTCGCCGCGGATGCTGGAAACGCTCTTCTGCCCGCCTGAGATGCGCTGGGTCGCGGTCGAGCTCACCGCTTCTTCAGGTGGAGATGACCGCTGTTGAACACGGCGCTTGATGATGGCAGCGGTCTGGCGGTCCATTCGTTGATCCTGCCCGGCCAGCATCCCTGTCAAGGCCATCGGGGAAGGTCTCGCGGCCTGAGCGCTTGGTCACCAGGCTGGATCAGCGGTGGATACCCAAGCGCGCCTTGCCTGCCGCCGCTGTGGCAATCACGGTGCTGAAGCATCCATGCGCTATTTGACACCTGATGGGCCAATGCATAGGGTCGCATCATACTCCGCTGGCACCTGCACACAGATGAGGATCCACACCATGCGCGTCCCCACCCTCGCCTGCCTGCTGCTGGTAATGGCCTCCCAGACATGGAGCGCGGACGAGGCGAAGCCTCCCGTTCCTGCACCGTCCGAGCCCGCCGCCACCGCCCCGCCCGCTCCGGCACCTGCGGCGGCCACGCCACCGGGATCGGCCACCGAGGCTGGCAAGCCCAAGACCGGGCTCCATTACCTCGGCGGGAAGGTGACGATCGGCGACAATCTCGCGACCATAGAACTGCCGGAGGGCTACCACTACCTGCAGAGCCAGGAAGCCCGCTTCGTGGTCGAGAAGGTGTGGGGCAATCCGCCCGACCAGGGCGTCCTCGGGCTGGTCGTCCCGCCCAAGCAGGAGGATGCCTTCGATTGGGCGATTGTGGTGACCTTTGACCCCACCGGCTACGTCAAGGATGACGACGCCAAGTCGAACGACTACACCAAGATCCTCGGCGACATGCAGGAGAGCCTCAAGCAGGAGAATCCCGAGCGCAAGAAGCAGGGCTACCCCACCATCGAGCTGCTGGGATGGGCCGAGGCGCCGCAGTACGATTCCCAGACCCACAAGCTGTTCTGGGCGAGGCGCATGCAGTTCGAGGGTGCCAAGGGCATCACCCTCAACTACGATATCCGCGTCCTCGGCCGCAAAGGCGTGCTCATCCTGCGTGCGGTCGCCGACGATGCGCAGCTCAAGATGGTCGCCGAGAACAGCAAGTCGGTGCTCGCCAAGACCGCCTTCACCTCCGGCAACCGTTACGAGGATTTCAGCTCGTCGAGCGGCGACAAGGTCGCCGAATACGGCATCGCCGGCCTGATCACCGGCGCGGTGCTGCTGAAGACCGGCCTGCTCAAACTGCTGATCAAGCCCCTGATCATCGGCGGTGCGGTGCTGCTGACGGTGGTGCGCAAGTTCCTCAACCGCAGCAAGCCCGCCGCCGGGACCGACGTCGCCAAGCGCTGATCCGTCGTACCGGCTGCAGCCCCGGCCAGAACGCCGAGCGCTGCGCACGCCTCCGCCCCCGGCCTGCCCAGGGGGCCGAGGTGCCTAGCGAGGTCACTTCCCCTGGCACGCCCCCGCGATCGCCGCAGGGTCGACCTTCCAGACCGCGCGATCGTAGCTCAGCATGCCATTGCACTCGTTCTCGAGATCGTAGAGCTGGACCTTGAAATTGCCGCTGACCCCGGTGCGCTGCCCATCTCTGGGCAGGAAACGGTAGAAGTCCACCAGCTCCTTGGTGTACCATCGCTTGGCCTTGTCATCGAGGGGATAGAGCGCGTCATAGTCGCCCTTGGTCATGCCATCCGTGATCGGGTCGTAGGTGCCGGTGGCCCACCCCTTCCCCGGCCAGGAGTGCCCGGGAACGGCGAGTCCGAAGCCGCAGGTTTCGCTGTCGATGCTGATGCGTCTGGCGTCCCGTGGCGGTATGCCGCCATGGCAATCGAGAACATCACCGCCGCCATGCCGCGGAAATCCGCTCGCCTCGTCGATCAGCCGGGTGGGATCGAGCTGCTTGGCCCACGCTGCCTGGCGGATGGTGTCGTACTGCCCCCATCCCTCGTTGAACATCGCCCAGCAGATGATCGATGGATGGTTCCAGCGTTGCTGGAGCAGGATGCGCCGCTCCATCTCGCACTCGCTCGCCGCCTCCGGCATGGTCGGCATGTCGGTGAAGGAGTCGCCGTCGCCACCGCTTGGGAAATCCTGGATGACCATCAATCCCAACCGGTCGCACCAGTAGTAGAAGCGCTCCGGCTCGATCTTGATGTGCTTCCTGATGGTGTTGAGGCCGAGTTTCCTCGCCGCCTCGACGTCGAATCTGAGCGCCCCGTCGGTGGGTGCGGTATAGATGCCGTCTGGCCAGAATCCCTGCTCGAGCGCGCCTTGGAGGAGGATCGGCTTGCCGTTGAGCACCGGCACGGTGTTCCCGCCCTCATGCCCGACGGCGATCGAGCGCATCGCCGCATAGCTCTGCACCGCATCGAGGATCTTGCCCGAGCCATCCCTGAGCTCGACCGTCAGGCCGTAGAGGAATGGGCTGTCGGGCGACCAGGTCTTCGCCTGGCTGACGGGCAGGTCGATGACCACCTGGTTCCATACCTCCTTGGCCTTGTACCAGGCGAGGTTCTCCTTGATGTCGCCACGGATCTCGGCGTTCATCGCCGCCTCACCGCTGGCGACTGCGGTGTTGCCGTCCGACAGCCTGGCCGAGATGGTCATGGGCTCGGGTGTGGTACGTGCGCTAACGGTCAGATGCAGCACGCCGGCAGCGGCATCGGCGACCGGATGCAGGCAATCGATGGCGGAATGCGGCACCGGCTCCAGCCACACCGTCTGCCAGATGCCGGAGGTCGCGGTATAGAAGGCACCGCCTGGATGCAGCGACTGCTTGCCGCGCAACTGCCAGCCGGTGTCGTTCGGATCGCTCACCGAGACCACCAGCTCGTGCGCCCCGCTGCCATGCAGGGCGCGGCCAAGGTCGAAGGAGAAGGCATCGTACCCGCCACGGTGGGTGCCCAGCGATTTCCCGTCGACGAAGACCTCGGTGCTCCAGTCGACGGCGCCGAAATGCAGCACGATGCGGTCCTCAAGCCACGCGGCGGGGATGGCAAATTGCCGCCTGTACCACAGCCGCTGATCCGGCAGCAGCGGCTTCATCACCCCGGACAGGGCTGATTCGATGCAGAAGGGGACCATGATGCGCCCTGCATAGGCGTCAGGGCGCCGCGTCTGCGCGAGCGGGGTGATGGCGTAGTCCCATAGCCCATTGAGGCATTGCCAGAGAGGACGCACCAGGGTCGGCCGCGGATACTCGCTGAGCACATGCTCCGGAGTGACCTCCTTCGTCCACCCGGTCAGCAGCGGCCCATCCGCCGGATGCCAGCTGTCAGACGCATTTGCCGACTGGATCAGGACCACGATCGCCGCCCAGGACGCCAGGATGGACACGGATCGTGTGTGGATGGGCATGGGAGCTTCCGTGGATGTGAGCCGGTGAATGCGGCTGGGGAATAGCACCGACCATAGGCGCTCGGGAGCGATGGCCATGGAGCGCGCGATTGTCCAGGTGGACGGATCGCCTACACTGGACCGATGCCTCCTGCCCTGTCCCTGGACATCACCGCCGGCCCCATCGGGGTCAATGCCCGGCATGGCGCCGAGTTCCGCATCGATCGGCCTCAGGGTTCGGGGGATTGGCTGCTGCTGCACTTCCCACTGCCGATGCGCCTGCGCGACTGCCGCGGCGAACAGCTCACCCGCCCCGACGCCTGCATCCTCTTCGCACCTGGCCACCCGCAGCATTTCCGCGGCAACGCGGATCGCATGCTCAACCATTACTCCCACCTGCGCGGCAGCGGCATGGCGGCGCTGGTTGCCCAGCTCGATCTGCCGGTCAATCAGGTGGTCTATCCGCGGCCGGTGGAATTCATCGCCGAACACCTGCGCGGCATGAGCCGCGAACGCATGCGCGACGATCCCGAGGCAGGCATCCTCTTCGCGGCCCTGGCGGTCCGGCTGATGGCCACGCTGGCGCGCTGCCTTGCGCGCGGGAACGAGGTGACGACACCCCGCCTGCGCTCCGCCCAGGAGCGCGTCGGTGATGTGCGGGCACGCATGCGCAGCGAACCGTGTCTGGTCTGGAGCATCGCAGGGATGGCGCGCATCGCCGGGTTGAGCGTCTCGCGCTTCCGCGCCGTCTACCGCGACTTGTCGGGCGCATCCCCGCAGGAGGAGCTGATCACCGCCCGCCTGGAGCGCGCACGCACGCTCCTCACCGATTCGCCGTCCCTGGTCAGCGAGGTCGCACAGGCCTGCGGCTTCTCCGATCCGCATTACTTCAGCCGACTGTTCAGCAAGCGCATCGGGGTGGCGCCGAGCGCATATTACCGCTCGCTGCTGAAGAAGAGCTGACGCGATCGGACTCCATGGTCACCGGGAAAGACTACTTGGAACCTTCAAGAAACGTGCGCCGTCATTCCGCAATCGCCCGGCGCTCGCCTGCCTGCAGTACCTCATCGTCATAGCGAGCATCCCGGCCTTCTTTGCATTCGTCAGCTTCACTAGCGCCATCACCCCCACGCATGCCGGGAATCCGGGCATGCCTGCAGGCTGGGAAGCCGGGGTCATGAACCACGGGAGATAGTACCGGTGGTACCTCGCAGAGAATCACCAGCTATGGTATTGGTCGTCCGCGTCCGTCCTCGCCGTCGGTGCGTTGATGGTCCTGCACGCTCTCTGTCATTCTCGTAAGGCCAAGAGCTGAACGCGGAGTGGATCTGCTAGACCGATCGCAGTGCAGCCAGTAGGGCACACCTTCCCTTGCGCTCCCGCTCGCGTATCGGGGCGACTTTGTCCACTCATCGATACCCCATGATTCTCGATTGCGGGGCGTTAGCTGAGACGACTATGCCGAAAGCTTAGGAAATTAGCTGCCAGCCTGTTGCTCTCCGGCTGATAATGCAGTCCTAAGTACAGTACTCCCAACGAGAATGAACGTAGCCAGACGAAAGTGGCTGCAATTCCATATCCTCCCAGCTCTTGCTTGGCTACATTTCGGCCAAAACGGCATTTTCTACCGTAGCCAGACGAGGCCAGGCCGGCGACATCAGTCGGGAATAGGGTCAAGCATCTTCTCCTAGACGATGCGGATATAAATGTTATACATTTATCATGCGCTTTGTCTGGCAGTCCTGGAATCTGGAGCATTGTGCTCTGCATGGCGTGACGAGGGAAATTGCGGAAGCGGTGATTCTGGCATCGGATTTTGAAGCAGAACCACAATCAGGCGGCCTTCGTGCAGTCGGGTTCGGAACTGTCAACGGCCGCCATTACCGAGCCGTAATCCAGCTAGCGGAACCGGATGAAGTGTATGTCATAACTTGCCATCCTGCCGACCGGGGCGGACGCAAACAACGGAGGAAAAAGCGATGAAACTGCATGCCCTATCCAAGCGGCTCAAGTCGGCGCCGATTCCTTCTTCAGCCGCGGAGTACCGTGAGTTGCTCAACGCTGCCGCCTCAGCGATCACGGGGACTGCTCCGGGCGATCCTTCTCACGAAGCGATCGTGAATCCTCGCCGTGGTCGTCCCGTAAAAGGCCATAGCAGGGCCAGCGTCTTGACGGCTGTCAGATTGCCTGCGGCTGTAGCTGCAGCTGCTCGCCGCAAAGCAAAGCGGCAGCATCGCACCTTACATGCTGCTATTCGCGAAGCCGTTACCGCATGGGCGCTCGCCTGAACTGAATCGAGGGTATAATGAGCAGTAGTTTTTTCCCGAAAACACTGGCCGGTTGGACTGTAATTGCAGCAATATTTCTATTGCTCACGGCAATGCTGTTGCCCATCTTCTCTGTTGTCCGCGGCTCAAGAGCATATCCCTACGGTCCATATATAGAAAAAGCGACGGAGCTGATTCTTAAGGAATACCCGAATGCGATTGATGAAAGGACACGCGTCAGACCGCGAGCTTGGAAGAACGGCTCTAATATCATCGTGTATTGGGGAGCTAATTCCGAATTACAAAATCCAGGCGACATGCGTGTGGAATTTGATGAAAATGATTTAAACAGCGGGAAGGTCATTCGCAGGAATTAAATGCATTGGTGCTGCCCACGCTCGGCCCACCCGGTCAATCCGGAATTCCATCAGCGCTTGATGTATGCGCTTCTTCTGAGCGTGAAGATTCCATACCAATCGTCTAAAGGTAGCAGCCAGCCATGCCCATGGCGTTGGATTATATGGGAGTGAATAGCTGTGGCAGGACACTGGATATCTTCACAACGCCCGTACAGCGGCATAATCATAAGTATAGTAAATACAGGTACTTATGATAAATACTCCCAACGAGATTCGAACTCGTGTCGCCAGAATGAAAATCTGGTGTCCTAGGCCTCTAGACGATGGGAGCCCAGTATCAGTCGGGCGGAACTGTGCAGATGAGGACGGGACGTGCAAGCCGGAAGGACGTTCCGCATGCCTGCTTGATGGGGCTGCCGAGCAGTAGCACGACCGCTGCAAGCCGCTGTCCTCACGTGGGCGCAGCGATGCGCAGCAGCTCCTCCTCCGCCGCCTTGCTCCAGCAGCCATTGGTCAGCAGCGGCCCGATGCTCGGATATCTGACCACCAGTTCATCCAGCTCCAAGAGCGGGAAATCGCCGAGCGCGGGATAGACCACGATCTTGCCGGCGATGGTGCGGTTCTTCACCGCATTGAGCCCATCGATAGCACCGGCCATGCCGCTGACCGCACCCACCGAGAGGTTGGTATCGAGCTGATCCGTCACCACCTTGCCGAGTACCACGCGCATGTCCTCCATGGTGCTGCCCGAGGTGCCAATGAAGTAGAGCTGCTTGCGCGCATAGTCGTCGAGATCGATGGCGCAGGGTACATCTGCGCCGATGCCGGCGAAGACGTTGATGATTCCCTTCGCCGCGGCATCGCCGATCGCCTCCTGTACCAGGGCGGGCACTGGCGCCATCAGGAAGCAGTAGTCGACCGGACCACGGGGCCGCTCCTGCTCAGGATTGAACAACCGCACATCGACCGAACGGGCGCGCGCGAGGGGCGCCACCCGCTCCTGCAGCGCGCGCGCGCGCTCGGGGTTGCGCACCCCTCCCTCCACCAGGGCAAGCGGCTTGGACGAGGCGATGGCGCGCACCATCGCCATCACCCCCATCGGCCCGCCCGCGCCGACGACATTGACGTGATCCTGCTCACGCAGTTCCCCGCTGGCGGGGATCGCCTGCAGGCAGCGCGCAAAATCATCAGAGGTGGTCGCGGCGATGCGGATATTGCCGTAATGGACCCGACCTACAGGGACGTTGACCGGGCGTCCAAAGCGAGCGCCGCAGGTGGCGATCAGCACCAGGCCGTTCTTCGCCACCAGGGGGAAGAGGCGCTCCAGCGCGCCGGCATCATGCCCCGCGAAGAGCAGATCGTCCACCGACTGGGCGGCCAGCGCCGACAGCTCGACGGTGGTCATCCCTGGGCGCGGGCTCACGCTGAGCCGCCGGGCGGAGATTCCCACATCGATGCCCTCCAGTCGCCCCGCCCCGACCACCAGCACCGTCCCGCCGGGGAGCAGCCCCTGGCGCTCATGGGTCAGAAAAGCGTCCTCGACGCAGGCCCAGGGCTCGACCAGGGCGAGCTGGCTGGCTGATTTGTCCTCTGGCACGGGGAGCAGGTAGCTCTCGCCGCTGGCGGCCACCGTCACCCGCTCATCGAGCAGGACGTATTGCTGCAGCCCACCCTCGAAGTTGTATCCGAAAGCGCCATTCGAATTCTGGGTCTTGAGGTCGCGGAAATCAGCCTGCACCAAATAGCGGCCACCTACCACCACACTGGTCACCGCAGATCCCGCCGCGATTACGCGGAGCACGACTTCATGTCCGGGAACGGTCGGGCGGGCTTCGGGGACATAGCTCGGGATGTCCCCCAGGATCGCGGCATTCAGGTGCGCCAGGACCGGCGTCTTGCGCGGATGCTGGCTGAATTGATGCAGCAGCTTCATATCCGAGAAGCACAGACCAACGCATTCGACGCGTCCGAGGATCTGGGTCGGACCCGGGGTCGGGACGGCCTTCTGGGTGGTGAGATGGAGCTCATCGGGGCCGATGAGCTGGACGGCAGTCTGCCGGGTAGGAAGCATGCCTGATGATCGACGGTGCTCAGGGCAAGGCAAGGCTGGCAACCGGCCATCAGTCGGCCACTTGGGCTGATCGCCGGGGGAACATTGACCGCCCTGGGGTGGATCCTATGGTTCATCATCTCGGAGGGTGGCTGGCATGGCGAAGATCACGGTGATGTTCGGGTCTGATCCCCAAGGCGAGTTCACCTTGGACAAGGACGAGATGCGCGTCGGTCGGGCGACAGACTGCGAGATCGTCGTCGATAACCTCGGTGTTTCCCGTCACCACTGCTCGGTCGTCAGGGATGGCGATAACTGGGCCGTAGTCGACAAGGGATCGAATAACGGCACCTTCGTCAGCGGCCAGCGGGTCACCCGGCACATCCTCAAGGACAAGGATCGCGTGGTGATGGGCAAGCACAGCCTGATCTACGACGCGCACGGGGTGGCCGAGAGCAACGACAAGAAGAAGACCGTGGTCGGCATGGGCGGCGAAATGACCATGTTCGTCGACCAATCGGCGCTGGCCAAGGCGATGGCATCCGATCCCGGCCAGAAGCGCATGGCCATCGGCCTCGATCAGGGCGGCCGCCAAGTGACCGTGCCGCTGAACAAGGAGGAGACCACCCTCGGCTCAGGCGCGGCGGACATCCCCGCCAAAGGCTTCCTGGTCAAGCCCATCCAGGCCAAGATCGTCAAGGCCAGCGGCGGGCACCACCTCATCAACACCGGGGGCTGGCGGGCGGTGAAGGTCAATGGCGTCAAGGTCACCGATACCATGCTCAAAGCCGGGGACGTCATCACCATCGCCGGCTCCATCTTCACCTATCGCCAGGCGTGATGACCAGGACTCCCCGCCGGCTGGCCCTGGTGCTCGTCCTCGGATCGGCGCTCCACCTGATGACCGGCTGCGGCGAATCCCCGGCACGTGATCCCATCAAGCCACCCCCTCCGGCCGCCTTCCTGCCGGAGCAGTTCCCCGACATCCCGCTGCCGCCCAACAGCTACATGCTGTCGCCAGACGCCGATCAGCTGGCGATCTCGCTCGCCGGTGGCTCGGTGCGACGCTTCGATGTCCAGCTCGAACGCCGACCCACGGTCTCGCCCCAATCCGCCAAGGTCCTGCTCGCCTTCGTCAAACGCGATCTCGAGGAACGGGAGTGGCACCTGGTCAGCTCTGATGACACCTCCCAGCACTGGCATAAAGGGAATGAGGATCTCCTGGTTGAGACTGGACGCACGGACTCCCGCACTACCATCCGCTACCGCCTGCGACCGGCACCCCTGCCGGCCCCCTGAGCCTGCGTCCCTAATGCTGCCCTGCTGAGAGCCCCATGCCCCCCCTGCCTGACACCACCGGCCCGACCACCAGCTATTCTGACCCCATCTACGATCGCCTGGAATCGGTCGCCCAGCGCCTGGCCCGCAGGCTGGCCCTGGTGATCCTGGCCCTGGTGGTCGGCATCGTCATCGCCGTGGTCATCCATTCGCGCTTGCAGAACAGCCCGGATGCCGCGAGCGCCAATGCCTTCGTCAAGGCCGAGAACCAGATGGAGGAGGCGTCGCACGATCGCGATCCGACCGGCAGCAAGCCCACCACTCCGTCACCCGCCGTCACAGCCGCCCTGACCGCTATGCAGAACGTCGCCGCCGACGCCACCATCACCCCCTTCTTCCGCAGTCGCGCATTCATCGACCTCGTCCAGCACGATCTGGAAGCCGATTCCGTCAGCGATGCCAAGGCGCATGCCGCCAAGGCGGTCGAGCTCGCGCGCACCAGCGGAGATGCCGACCTCCTGCTCAAGGCCAGCCTCAGTGGCGCTGCGGTGCAGCTCCAGACCAAGGACTACGCCGAGGCCGAGAAGGCCTATCTGCAGCTCGAGCGGCAGGCCGGTGCCAGAGCGGCTGACAGCCAGATCGTCGCCGTCCTGGGAGCCGCAAAGGCGATGGAAATGCAGGGCCGGCTCGAAGACGCGGCCACTAAGCTCGAATCCATCACCTCACGCATGGATTCTTCCGCCCAGCAGCTGGTGCAGCTGGCTCGCCAGCAATACTGGCGCCTCAAGCGCCAGATCAGCGAGAAGGCCAACCCCAGCGCAGCCACCGCTCCCACAGCGGTAGCCGCACCTGCAGCGCCAGCCGCCCCTGCCGTGGCGCCGGCTGCGCCAGCAGTCGCGCCGGCGCCGGCGGCGCATGCCACGCCAGCTCCAGCAGCGCCTACCCAAGCCCCAGCGACCAAGTAGCCCCCAGACGCATGCGCCTCGAGCGGGTCACTCGACCCGCCCGGAGCCATTTGGCCTGCTCCCGCAGGGAGCAGCCATCCCGGCAACCTGAACGCAAGCAGCCCACGTCGAACGACGTGGGCTGCCAGCGCAATCAGCGATCAGCGTGAGTTCAGGCCTTGGCCGGAGCCGCCTTGGTCGACTTGAATTCCTTCCAGAAATGCTCGGGCATGTCGAGGGCGACCTTGAGCGCGCCGTTCGAACCGGCGAATTCAGGCTCCTCGACCGTGCGCACCTTACCGCCACCATATTCCTCGAGCGCCTTCTCGATCGCCAGGCCGAGCCCGCGGATGCGGCAGCCGCCTCCGCCCAGGAGGATGTTGTTGCGCATCTTCTGCTGGAATTCCGGATCGTAGGTGGCGATCAGGTCCTGCAGCGCGGCGATGGTCGGGGGGATCAGGGTATAGCAGGCCTTGTAGACCAGTTCCGTGAGATCGAACTTGGTCGGCTTGCCGGCGACCGGCAGGGTCTCGATGACCTCATCCATGCGAGGAGAGACCGACGCATGGCGCTCCTTGATGTCGCGCACCATGTTGATGGAGAACTGGGCCTCCGGGTGCTTCTCCTTGATCAGGTTGGCCAGGGTGGTGTCGATGGCGTCGCCCGCCACGGTGTGGGTGCGCTGGTCCTCGGGATCGGGCATCTTGCCGTGCACGCGGCAGAGGTCGGTGGTTCCCGCGCCGATGTCGATCACCAGGGTGTCATCGAGGAAGTCGAGGCCATAGGCGACCGCGAACGGCTCGGAGGTGACGATCACCGAATCGATGCAATTGGATGCCGCTTCGAGGATGGTCGCCTTGCCTTCCACGCTCGCCTCGGCGGGAGCGCCGATCACCGAGTAGATGGTGGCGCCCTTGGGCGCCTTGGCGAGGCTGACCACATGCTCGAGGAGATCCTTGACCGCCTTCTTGGTCTCATTGGTATCCTTGGCGCCCTTGACCTTGATCGAACCGCCAGCCAGGGGGCGGTGCAGGTTCAGCGCGAGACGATTATCGAGCGCCTCCTTGCCGTAGATGATGTCGCGCCCGCCCATCTTCTTCTTGGCAACGTGATCCTTGGGGTAACCGACATACGACCAAACCGTGGTCCGGATGCCGGTCGAGGAGGTGATTGAGGTTCGGCTCGTGCCAAGGTCGATGCCGAGGTAGATAATTTCAGACATGTGCGTGCTCCTGATGAAGCTTGGTGAGGCTGGCCATTGGTGGACAACCGAGGTTATGGTGGGTATGGGGATGTACAGTGATACTCGATAAGATGGGGGATAACAAGCGGGACTGGACCATTCTCATTTCCCACCGCCGGACTTCCCCCGCTCCAACGGCGGTGCGCTCGAGGGCGAGACCGGGATGCTGATGCGCTTGATGCCGGTGACGGTTGCGCCCGGACCGGGGTCGGCCAGCGGCTTGAACTCCCACGGTTCGTCATCCGGGTTGGTCTCGGGGACGGCCTCTTCGGCCGCGCCACCGCTGTCCTCTGCCGCCGGCTCCTCGGGGGGGGCGAGTTCGGCCGCGGATTGCTTGAGATCCTGGACGTCCTGCTTGACCTCGCGCCGGAACTTCTCGGTGTCGGTGGTGCCGCGGCCGATGGGTGTGGTGGTGGCCTCGGTGGGGACCGGTGCGATGGTGGTATCGGGGGCATTGGGATCGGCCAGTGATATCCCCAAGCTCTGGCGCAGCATGCGGTTCTCGTCGAGGATCTTCTTCATCAGCTCGAGCTTCTTGCCCTTGTTGGGGTCTTCATCCTTGAGCCCGGCGGTGAAGACGTTGCGCAGCGCGCCACCGCCCTGGGATTCGAGGAAGGCGGCGAAGCGTTGCGCCTCGTCGCGCTGGCGCTCGGTCTCTTCCAGCGTCCCCGCCAGGCGTCCGACCTTCTTCTCGAGCAGGGCGATCTTGGCATTCTGCGCCTCGAGCTCGCGCTCGCGGATCTTGTCGCGCTCGCTGTCGAGGATGTGGGCGATGAGCGTGCGCAGCTGCTCCTCGAGCTCCGGCGCGATCCCGCCTTCGGTGATCGAACGGTTGAGCAGGCGCTTGAAGCGGTCCTCGATCTCGCCCAGGCCCTCGGCCGAGACCGTGAACTGGTCCGCCTTGATGGTGCGCTTGCGCTCCTCGTCGAGCAGCCGGCGCGCGGCTTCGAGCTGCTCAGTCAGGCGCTTGGTCTTCTGCTCGGCGCCTTCCTTCTCGGCCTGGAAGGCCTTGAGCCGTTCCTGGAAGCCCTCTTCGGCCTCCTCGAGCAGGCGCTTGCGCTCCGATTCGTTGAGCGAGCGGGTGAGGTGGGCGGCCGCCTCCTCCACCGCCTCCTGGATCAGGCTCTTGATCGTGCCCATGTTGAGCACGCGCACGCGGTCATGGCGGGCGGCGAGTTCTGAGGCACGCACGGTCTTGGCATGGCTGCGGATGGAGGCGCCGATGTCCATGCGCCCGTCGCGGCCGATGATGGTGGTCTTGGCCGCCACCGCCGGAGCGGCTGCAGGCTCAGATGCACCGGCAGGGCCGTCGCTGGGCGCCAGGGCATGCCCACCGCTCTCCTCACCGGGCGAGGGCGCCTGGGCGGCTGGCGCATGGCCCTCGGGAGCGGGCGGGGCCGGCCGCTCGGCCGGGGCGGACGCGGCCTTGGCCACCGGCTTGCCGCTATCGATGCCGACATCGATCAGCTTCTCGAAGCGATCGGTGGTCTCGATGACGACCTGGTGGGTGCGCGAATCCTCGCCGATCCCGCTGCGCGACTCCTCTCCCGGAGCCGTGGGAGACTTGGGGACATCCGCAAAGGGCGTCAGGGCCTGCTGGCTGGGGCGCACCACGCGCCTGGTGCCGATCCGGCCCGCCTCCCCGGCCGCCATCGGCGAGGCATCGCTGAAGGGGGTGATGGCGGTGGCGCTCGGCCTGACCAGGCGGCGCGTTCCCGAGCCGGCGGTGCTGCCGGGCATCTCCGTCACCGGAGCGCTATCGCCGGACTCCGTCCGCGGCTTGACTACCCGTCGGGTGCCCCCTCCGGGCACAGCCGGCGCACCCTCCTTGACGTTCTTGCTCGCCTGGCCAGCTGGGCCGGCCGGGCCTGCCAATGCGCCCTGGTTGCGGGCATAGGTCTCCAGCAGCGACCGCAGCTTGCCTTCCTCGCCCGGATCGAAATGCAGCCAGCGCAGGCGCAACCCCTCGGGACCGCAGCTGACCACATGGGCGAACAGCTGGCGGGGCGCCAGGTTGCGCAACACCAAGGTGATATCGATGTAGGCGTTGGTCTCGATCTGGACCTGGGTCGAGAGCAGCGCTCCTTGCAGGCCTATCTCGGTGACCAGCGCATTGAGCGTTCCCCCGTTGGGGTCCGCCAAACGGCAATGGGACTGCCCGTCATTGATTCGCGTCACATCGGCGGGCACAGAGCATCTCCGGATTCGTTCAGCGCATCGCTTGGGCGCAGGACCATCACGTTCGGACCATCCCCTGGACTGCGGGCGGGGTTCGCACGCTAGTGTATAAGGGCTGGTTTCCCCTGGATCAAGTCAGGTCGCCAGGTCGTTAATCGAGCACCACACACCGGCTTGTGCACAATCGCAGCAGATTCCGGTCGGAGGCGCTCACCAACTTACCCCTTGCGGCACCCCGGACACGTTCCAGAATCCGCCCCCTCATTGGTCGAGCCATGGGCGATTAGCTCAGCTGGCTAGAGCGCCTCCTTTACACGGAGGATGTCGGGGGTTCAAATCCCTCATCGCCTACCATGGGCGATCTTTGACACCTGGCCTGGTAGCTCAGTTGGTTAGAGCGCCGCCTTGTCACGGCGGAGGTCGTGGGTTCAAGTCCCATCCAGGTCGCCACGTGAAACCCCGGTGAAAGCCGGGGTTTTCCCGTTCCTACCCTGCCCTACGCCGTGCCCCTGCGCGCCTGGCGAGCACCGCCGGCCATGCCGCCCCTGCCGCTTCGCCACCGGCCTGGCTTCCCATCCGGACCTGCTGCCGGCCGAAGACCCTGCGATCCGGCCGCCTCCCGGCTGCCGCCGGACCTCAGCCAGGCTCCCGGACATGCGGCGAATACCCGTTTCCCGCCTGCGCCGTACTGGTAAGAGTCCCCCCCAATGCGACCATCGACGCGATTGACGCCGCTCGTGCTGCTGCTCGTCCTCCTGGCGGCGGGCTGCACCAGGGAGGCCCCGGTCACCAGCGTCACCCTCGAGGTCGACAACAGCGCCGGGGCCTTGACCGAGCGGGCAATCGACCTCAAGCATGCACTGGCCGAAGACATCAACCGCGAGATCAACCGCTACGAGAGGTCCGTCGCCCAGGAGGTCACGGAGCACGATGGCGAGGCGGTGCAGCTGGCCATCCTGACCAGCAGCATCGAGAACGTCACGAATTGGTTCCTGGGCGATGGGCAGATCCGCACCCTCACCTGCACCTACCGCTTCCGCGGCGCGCTCGAGCACCTGACGGTGTCCAAGTCCTATCGCACCGGAGGTGCGCTGAACTGGCTGTCGGTCAACTCCGTCGGTGTCGAGGCGCAACCGACGCAGATCGCCATCGCCAGCGATGACGAGGACATCCTCAACGAACTCGCCGTGCAGCTGTACCGGTACATCTTCTGATGGCCGCGTTGCTTTGATACCGCCGATGACAGGGGTTGAGCCATCGCCGCTGGCGCCGATACTCGCCGCGCCGTCCCGCCGCACCGCCGCACCTCCAGGAGCACTCCGTGATACGCCGAAATCCCTCGGGTGACCTGCCGGTCGTCCCGTCATCAGCATTCATCGATCCGACTGCGATCATCTGCGGCAAGGTGGTGATCGGGGAGAACGTCTTCATCGGCCCCTACGCGGTGATCCGCGCCGATGAGAGCAATGCCGACGGGCAGATGGAGGCGATCACCATCGGTTCGAACTCCAACATCCAGGATGGCGTGGTGATCCACTCCAAGGCCGGGGGGCGGGTAACCGTGGGCGAATACTCCTCGATCGCCCACCGGGCGATCGTGCATGGGCCCTGCGAGATCGGCGATCGCGTCTTCCTCGGCTTCAACAGCGTGGTCTTCAACTGCACCATCGGCGCCGGATCGGTGATCCGCCACAACAGCGTGGTGGAGAACTGCCACGTACCGCCCAACTTCCACGTGCCTTCGACCTCGAACATCCACAACAACGAGGAGCTGGCGAAGGTGCCGCTGGTCAGCCCCGACATCTCGAGCTTCTCGGAGAGCGTCGCCTTCACCAATCTGGAACTGGTGCGCGGCTACAAGCGCATCCAGAACGAATTCTAAGCCAATCAGCCGCACCAGGCTACGCCCGTGGGCTGCAGGCCCAGCCCACGACTTCGAGGTCCACATGCCCAAGCACCCCCTCCTGGCCGGGCCGTTCGCACTGCTCATCGCGGGCCTGGCCTGCGGCGCCGATTCCCCATCCCTGCCCGCGGCCGGCTCCCTCATGGGTCTGGGAGTGAACATCCACTTCACCGACGCGCGGGCGGGCGAGCTCGAGCAGCTGGCTGCCGGGGGCTACCGCATCGCACGCATGGATTTCGGCTGGGATGGCATGGAGCAGCAGCAGGGCCTCTATGATTTCAGCGCCTACGACCGCCTGACCGCGGCTCTCGAGCGCCAGCACATCCGCCCCTATTACATCCTCGACTACCACAACCGCTTCTACGACCAGGGCGAGTCCCCCCACAGCGACGCCGGACGCGACGCCTTCTGCGCCTGGGTCGCCGCGGCGCTGAAGCACTTCGCCGGACACAACATCATCTGGGAGATGTACAACGAGCCGAACATCGGCTTCTGGAAGCCCAGGCCCAAGGTCGAGGACTACGCCAAGCTCTGCCTCGCGGTCGGCGCCACCATCCGGGCCATCGCCCCGCACGAGATCTTCGTCGGCCCGGCGGTCTCCGAGATCGACCTGCACTTCCTCGAACAGTGCTTCGCCGCTGGCTGCCTGCGCTACTGGGATGCGGTCAGCGTCCACCCCTACCGGCATCGGCCGCCGGAGACCGCCGCCGCCGACTACCGCATCGTGCGCGAGATGATCGCCCGCTATGCGCCGAGCCGTCCCGACGGCACACCCACCCCCATCCCCCTGATCGCCGGCGAGTGGGGCTACAGCTCGGGCGGCTGGGGCGAGGGCTACGATGAGGCGCTGCAAGGGCGCTACCTGCCGCGCCTGTGGCTGACCAACCTCGCCAACGACATCCGGATCTCCATCTGGTACGACTGGCACGAGGACGGCACCGATGCCAAGGAAGGAGAGCACCATTTCGGCAGCGTGCGCTTCCCCTACCTGGACGGCCACCCCGAGGTCTACCAGCCCAAGCCGGCATACCTGGCGGCGCGCACGCTCACCAGCACCCTGCGCTCCCTGCCCTTCAGCAAGGCCCTCGCCCTGGGCCCGGATGAGCATGTGCTGCTGTTCGGCACCGATGCCGAGCAGCGCCTGGTCGCCTGGAGCAGCGCGGCGGCGGCAAGCACGGTGACGATCCCGGCAAGCGCTGGCCGCTTCGCCGTCCTCGGCCATCTCGGCGAACCGCTGCCCGCCATCGACGCCGATCGCACCGGCCTCCATCTGCTGCTGAGCGCGCAGCCGGTCTATCTGATACCGGACCAGCCCAACCAGTCCCTGCGCCTGGCGGTGGCATGGCAGCGCCTGCCGCTGGACCTGCCGGTCGAGGCCCCCGGAGAGGCGGTCGCGACCGCCGCCTTCACCAATCCGCTGGACCGCCCCCTGCAGGTGTCCTTCGGTGGGGCTGCGACCACCGTCGCGCCCGCCGCCTCGGCCAGCGCCCGTATAGCGGTGGCGGTCGGCGAGCGCCAGGCCAGCGTTGCAATTGCGCACTTGGACATCGATGGCGCAGCGGTGTGGACGCAGTCGACCCAGGTGCTGATCCGCAATCCGCTCGAGGCGTCGCTGGCAGCCGTGCTGTCGTCCGCCGCCGGCAGCGAACTGGACATCCAGCTGGAGAATCCCTCCGGCCGTCCCTTCCAGGGCACCCTTGCACTGACCGATGTCGCCGGCGTGCAGCTGGGTGCATCGACCATCAGCGTGACCCTGGCGGCTGACCAGCGCCAGGCGCTGCTGCGCCTGCCCCTGGCAGCCGACCCGGGGGCGGACTACCTGGCCGGCATCATGGTGCGCGATCTCAGCGGCGCGTCCTGGCGCACCGTGCCGCTGCACCGCTGCCATCGCCTCGCCACCTTCGACGCTGGCGCCGCCAGCGGACCAGCCGCGTGGAAAGCCCTCCCCGACGGCGATCCCAAGGTGGGGGCGACCTGGAGCCTGGGCTCGATCACCGCCGCCCCGAGCAGCGGCATCGCCTGCGGCGCCCTGAGCCTGACCTACCACCTGGAGAAGGGGTGGAAGTTCCTGCGCCTGGTCGGCGCCGATGCCGCAACGCTGCCGGGCTCGCCAACCGCCATCGGCATGTGGGTGCATGCGGATGGCAGCGACAATGTCATCTGCCTGCGCCTCACCGATGCCAGCGGCCAGACCTTCCAGTGCCGCGGCGGCCGGCTCCATGACAGCGCCTGGCACTGGACGATCTTCCCGCTCGAGGCCGCAAGCGGCGCCTTCTGGGGCGGGGCCAAGGATGGCGTGGTCCACTATCCGGTGCGCCTGGACACCCTGCTGATCGTCGACCATGGCAACCCGTCCGAGCCCAGCAGCGGCATGATCGAGATCTGCGCCCCGACGCTCATCGAGTAATGGGCCGGGCTCCCCAAACGGGTGCTCGGCGCGCGGATGCCGCTGGCGCTCAGCGGTAGATGTCGACCAGGTAGACGACCGCATCGGCCTTGCCGGCGTTGACGATCGCATGCGCCACGTCGGCCCTGAAGGCGGCCGAATCGCCGGCCTCCAGGGTCTCGCTGTCGGCACCCGACTCGATGCGCACCACGCCACGCGAGACCACCATCAGTTCGCGCGTGCCCTCGACATGCGGCTGGCTGCGCAGCTCGCCGCCGGCCGGCAGCGCGATCTCGTAGAATTCGATGTTCTTGTCGAGGTTCAGCGGTGAGAGGGTGCGCACGTGATGCTGCTTGTCGCTGCGCAGGATCTGGCCGCGTTCATGCGACCTGACGGTCTGGATGCCGGGGGTTGTGCCCGGAGACTCCACCAGCTCTCCCAGCGACATGCTGAAGGCGTGGGCGATGCGATAGGCGACCATCAGGGTCGGGTTGGCCTTGTTGCGCTCGATCTCGCTGAGCATCGAGCGGCTCACCCCGCTCGTGGTCGCCAGCTCGTCGAGCGACCAGCGGCGGCTGGCGCGCAGTCGGCGCAGGCGCTCGCCCAGCTGGCGATTGATCGGGTCCGGTTCGCGGCGCTTGGCGGCTCTCTTCATGATCCGGAATCTCCGCAGGGGGCGGCGCGTGGACGCGGCGAGGCGCCAGGCTGCCGCCAGGCGCACGCAGCGCGGGGTGGGCGTGGGGCGAGGGTAGCAGAGCGATGCGCCGGTAAAAGCCCGACCACGCCCGGGTAGGCGTGCACGCCGCCTGACCGCCCAGCCGGGCGCGGTCACTGGAGGGTGATCGCGAAGCCGGCCTGGCGGACGGCGGTGACCAGCTCAGCGGCATGGGCGTGGTCGCGCGTCTCGCTGATGATGGTGACGTTCACCCGCGCGAGGTTGCCGCCGTGAAACAGGCGGTCATGGGTCACCTCCTTGACGCTCGAACCGGTCTGCGCGATGACCGCCAGCAGCCGGGCCAGCGAGCCCGGGCGGTCATCGATGGTGACCACCAGGCGGCACAGCCGCCCGCTGTGGACCAGGCCGCGCTCGATCACCTGCGCCATCACCGAGACGTCGATGTTGCCGCCGCTCATGACCAGCACCGTATTCGCCCCAACGCACAGCTCCGGCTTGGCCAGGACCGCGGCCAGGGCCGCTGCCCCGGCACCCTCGACCACCGTGCGCTCGACTTCCATCATGGTGAGGATGGCGGTGGCGATCTCGGTCTCATCGACCGCGACCACCTGATCGACGACCCGGCGCGCCAGGGCGAAGCTGCGCTCCCCCATGGCGCTGACCGCGAGGCCGTCGGCCAAGGTCGCCTCCGGGGTCACCCTAAGCGGGCCGCCGTGCATCAGCGCCTGGCTGATGGTCGGGGCATGCAGCGCCTCGACCGCGATGATGCGCACCTCCGGCCGGAGCGACTTGATCGCCATCCCGATCCCGGCGATCAGCCCGCCACCGCCCACCGGCACCACCACCACCTCGGCATCGCCCACCTCCTCGAGGATCTCGAGTCCGATGGTCCCCTGGCCGCTGATGATGTCGTCGTCGTCGAAACCGTGCACGAACAAACGACCGCTCACCGCGCTGAGCGCCAGCGCCGCCAGGCGCGCCTCGTCGTAGGTATCCCCCTGGAGGATGACCTCGGCGCCAAAGGAGCGGCAGCGCGACGACTTCACCAACGGCGCCCAGCGCGGCATCACCACCGTCACTGGGATGCCCATCAGCTGGCCATGGTAGGCGAGCCCGAGGGCGTGATTGCCCGCCGAGGCCGCGACCACGCCCTGGGCGCGCTGAGCCGGGCTCAGCTGCGCCAGCTTGTTGCGTGCGCCGCGCTCCTTGAAGCTGCCGGTCACTTGCAGGTGGTCCTGGGTGACATGCACCCGTCGACCGCATATCCGGCTGAGACCTGGCGACCACAGGCAGGGCGTCTGGCGGAGGTGGCCCCGCAGACGCTCACGAGCGGCAATGATGTCGGCCAGTTCAACAGCCATGTTCCCGTCATCCTCCTGAGTGTGCGAGAGCGGGGTCGAGCCCCATCCGGGCGCGCCATGACCGCAGCACACGCGCGCGACGGTGCACCCCCGATGCTGGTCGCCAGGTGGACCCCCAGCAAGCACCATTCCAGCAGGGCGCTGGACCGACCACGCCAGGAGGCAGGCATGGGCGGCAAGGCGGCAAGGCAGGCGACAAGGCAGGAAAGTCGCTCAGCTTCGCCTCGCGCATCCGTCCTTCGACCAGCAGCCGCCCGGTGCCGCGACCGGGCGCCGAGTGAGGCGCCAGAATCCCTGTAACGCCTTCGTCCAACCGGTACTTTAGACGCAGCACTCCTGAGGCCGTCCCGCCGGCCATCGACCACCTCAGCGACCCCGGACCAACCACCACCCGCCGCACCCCCCTTTTGATCCCGCAAGCCCTGGAGCACAACCCATCATGTCCATCCGCACCATTGCCCTCACCCTGAGCGCGACCCTCGCCCTGATCAGCGCTCCCCTGACCGCCCCATCGGCCATGGCGGAGGACGCGGCCCCCGCCGCCGCGACTGCCGCAGCGTTCGACGACTCCACCCCGGAGGCGCTGATCGCCAGCGCCGTCAAGGCCCTGAAGGGCAATGACGTGGCGGCATTCTGGCGCCGCCTGCCGGCAGCCGACCAGCAACGCATCCAGGACGGCTGGTCGCGCACGACCGGCAACCAGTTCTTCAGCGGCATGATCGAGCGGCGCCTGGCCCAGCTGACCGGCGACCAGCTGACCAGCGCCGTGGTCCCGGCCCTCACCGGTACGGATGCCGCTGTCCTCAGCGCCCGACTGCGGCAGTTCGCCACCAATATCGAGCCCGCCGCACCCGCCGCACCCGATCCGGCCCAGGCCGGCGGCGGCCAACCCGGCGGCTTCGGCGGCCGCGGCGGGCCTGGGCCGGGCGGTCCCCTGATGCCCTGGTTCGAAAGCGTCGACAACGAACTGATCACCCTGACCCTCGCGGGCGGCTTCGAGACCGACCAGACCGAGACCCTGACCGCGCTCTTCTCGGCCATGGCCGACTGGGCGGCGCAGGTCCCCTTCTCCGACAAGGACAAGGCCACCGCCTTCACCACCGAGCTGAGTGCCGCCATCGACGCACCCGGGCTGAAGACCGCCGCCGACGTCACCGGCATCACCGTCAGCGATCTGATGGCCAAATTGAACGAGACCGCCCATCACCTCAAGTCGGCCCTGGCGGTCTATGACCTGAAGATCGATGCGGCCCTGGACAGCGTCAAGTTGAGCGATCTCAAGCCGATCGCCGGCTCCACCGACGCGGTTGCCGGCAAGCTGCACGTCAGCGCCTTCGGGGCTGATCGCTCCCTGACGCTGAAGTTCACCAAGAAGGATGGACACTGGTCGGTGAGCGCGGATTCGCCGCTGCTGAGCTGGCTGCGCAATCGCGGTCCCGGCCTCGTCCAGCTGCTGACCTTCGGTGGTGGCGGCCGAGGCGGTCCTGGCGGGCCCGGCGGCGGAGGCCGCAACCGCGGCCAGCGCCCCGGTGGCCAGGGCGGACAGGGCGGACAGGGCGGACAGGGCGCTCCAGCCGGGCAGAATGCCGACCCGGCGGCCCCCAAGCCGAATCCCGGCTTCTGAGCCCTTGAGGAACCGCATGTCGACACGCCTACTGTGTGCGACCTGGTTGGCGGGTCTGTGTCTGGGCCTGCCGGCCGCCGACACCGCCAGCGCCAGCGCCACCAAGCGCAGCCAGGCCGATACCCTGCTGGCGGCGGGCATGGTGGCGATGAAGGAGT